>OGEP01002786.1_pt1 | contig 14540 bp, 9 predicted proteins | sample 1570721 | NCBI WGS metagenome assembly OGEP01 (sample SAMEA2582131, study PRJEB24529) | metagenome | biome: Human gut stool | place: China | collected 2011 | reverse complement strand
GGATTATCATCCCACTTTTATGCTCATATCGGGGCGGGTCCTAAGGTCTTTCACCTACCTATGAGCAAGCTCATGTGGGCTTAGACCTTTTGACCCTGGCATCATAATAATAGAATATAATACCAGAAAGACTTTTTCAAGAAATACTTGCAGAGATTTCCCTTACGGTCGATTCATGACATATTTGGGTCGATTCATGCAAAAAATGGTTTTGCCAAGAGAAAGTGTGGTACGTTATCTTTAAGACAATGGGTATCACTATGCCCACAGAAAAGAGGTAAAACGCTATGAAAAAACGAGTATTGAGCATGTTACTGGCATTTATTCTCTGCTTCTCCACACTGCCCATGACGGCATTCGCACAGGAAGCGGATGTGGTGACAGAGCAGGAGGAACAGCAGGAAGCAGACCCTGCGGAAGAGCAGGAGGAACAGCAGGAAGTAGACTCTGCGGAAGGGCAGGAGGAACAGCAGGAAGCAGTCCCTGTGACAGAGCAGAAGGAAGCAGAAGCAGCGGCGGCACCGGGGGAAGAGACTCCGGCCGATAAGAGCACCGTTGCGGGCGAAGCCCCCGATACTGTGGAACCCTCAGTGGAAAGTGTCAGCGATAGTGATGCCGGCACGCAGGACACCGGGACAGACGATGAGAAGAAGGCAGCAGTGCAGAAGGTACAGGCACTCATCGACGCTCTGCCGGAGACAGTGACGGTGGAAAATGCAGAAAGTGTCAGTGCGCAGCTGGAAGCGATTGACGAGGCTATGGAGTCACTGACCGAGGAACAGATCGCAGAGCTGGATATGAAGCGCTATGAAACGGTCTGCGCAGCGCCGATACAGCTTGCAGCAGTGCAGGCTGGTGAGCATACGCATTATCTCTGCGGTGGAGATGAGTGTAATGGAGTCGGGCATACGGAGGATGGCGAAGTCACCTTTCAGCCGTGGTACTATCGGGACAGGCTGCCCACTGAGGCGGGGAACTACTACCTGATGTATAATGTCAATATGACTATTAGCTTTGGCTGGACACCTGCGGACGGTACAATACTCTGTTTAAATGGGAAAACCATCACCGTGGATACACCAAGCCCGGACGGCATGCAGGAAGCTATTTGGTTATTTGCGGACAGAACACTCACTCTTTGCGATTGCTGTGGCGGAGGCAAAATTACTCACGCGAAAAAGAACAATGTTAATAAGAATACCGATATTGCTATTAGGGCTTTAGGTACTTTCAATATGTACGGCGGCAACATTACCGGAAATACTGCCAGCAGCGGCGCGGGTGTAATTACTGTCGGTACCTTTAATATGTATGGTGGCAGCATAACCAATAATATGGCTCGACATGATGTTGATTATACTGGCTCTGATGCTTGCGACGGTGGAGGCGTGCGTGTAGGCGGTGGCACCTTCAATATGTTCGCTGGCGAGATAACTGGGAACAAAGGTGAAAACGGCGCCGGAGTGAGCATTTCTAGAGGCACTTTCAATATGGAGGGTGGAATTATCAGCGATAATACTGCTGCCAAAAACTCCGCAACAACCGAGGACACTACTGAATTTTATGGTGGTGGCGTCTACATTACCGGCGGCACTTTCAATATGACCGGCGGTGAGATCACCGGCAATACCGCGGGAAGCGGTAGTGGAGTATATGTAGCGAAAGATGGCTGCTTTACCATATCCGGTTCTGCAAAAGTATCTGGTAATAATGTGAGTAATGTCTATCTGCCTGATGGAGCGACGATCACCATCGGCGAAGAAGGCCTTGCAGATGATGCCTGTATCGGTGTGACCACAGAGAAGGCTCCGGCGCAGAACAGCTTTGTTGCTATAGCTACAGGTGCTGTGGATGGCGGTTATAAGGCCGATACATTTATCGATGACCAAAATAGTGGCTATGAAATTCAACAGACGGGTGATATGGTCGTCTTTGCCAATGGTAAACTGCATGAACATCCCATTTGTGGTGCGGGTTGTGAACATACCGGCGACGAGAAACACGTTGTCCAGCCGTGGAGAGGCATCTCTTCACTTAATGAAATTACGGCAGACGGTAACTACTATCTGCTGAACGCAGTGACCATCACAAGCGTATGGAGTTGCGCATATGATGTACAACTTTGTCTGAACGGACATACTATCACCCGCCGCGGTAATGGAAATGTTATTGATATAAGCAGCGGACATTCTCTTGTCATTACCGACTGTCAGGAGACCGCCGGCAAGATTACCAATGCATCCAGCAGCGCTACAGCGGCTCAAGGCGTACATGATGAGGGTACCTTTACTCTGTGGAACGGAATTATCACCGGAAATACGGCGTCAGGTGTGTCTATGAGCAGCAACAGCAAGTTTATTATGAACGGCGGTAGCATTACAGGGAATACGAGCGCAGCATCCGGCGGCGGTGTGGTGGTAGGCTATAACAGCGAGTTTATTATGAATGGCGGCTCCATCACGGGAAATATAAGTGAAGATGCCGGGGCCGGAGTATGCGTGAATAAAGGCGGCAGTTTCGTTGTGTCCGGTGCGGCACAGATCAGGGATAACCGGAAGAATGGCACGGCAAATAATGTCTACCTGTCAGAGGATCAGATCATCACCATAGGAAGTGCCGGTCTGACCACCGGGGAAAACGGTGCAAAAATCGGTATAACTACAGAAAAGGAGCCCAGTGTCGGAAGTGAAGTTCAGTTTGCTGCCGGAGCGTCTGAATCTGTGGACTATGCCGAGATATTTACATTGGATGTGGAGGACAAAGATTATTCGATCTTCAGGAAAGAAGGAAACCTCTACATTAGTGCGCATCAGCACAGCTGGATATATACAGCAGGCGAAGCGGTCATCACTGCCAGATGCAGCAAATGTGATGCAGACGGTGGCAGCATTACGCTCGACTATCCTTTCTATCTGGTCTACGATAGAAATGCGAAAAATTCTAAAATAATAAATAATGGCTGGCAGGGGCTGACTGTGAATGAAAATGATATTACATACAAGACGGAGAACGGCACTCCACTTGATGGAGCACCCGTGAATGCCGGTACTTATGTGGCAAATATCAGTCTCAAAGGCGCAGACAATAAGACCGCAACTGCCAGTCTGGAATTTACGATCAGCAAGAAATTGCTGACCGTAAAGGTAGATTCGAATCTTTGTAAGGTTCTGTACGGAGAGGAATTTAAATTCCCGGATAATGCGGTGAGCTACGAAGGCTTTGTGGAGGGTGACAGTGTCGAAAATGTCCTTGGTGGTAAGCTGACATATAATACCAACTATGAACCGGGTGACAACGTAGGTGATGAATATCTAATCGTCCTGGATGGATTGACCTCAGATAATTATGTAATTGAGTACGAAGCGGGATCACTGACAGTGATTCCACGCACGGTTAGTCTCTCATGGAAGAACACAGAGGATCGTTCCTATGGTGACGGGAAAGGAGAGATTACTGTAAGCGTGGAAGGTCTGCGGGAAACTGATGATGTTTCTGCGGTAGTCGAGGACGCTGTTCTGACAGCGGGCACACATACTGCCCGGGTTACCGGATTGACCGGTTATCAGGCCCGTGACTACAAGCTGCCTGATGAGGAAACCGAACGAACCTGCACGTATACGGTCGCTAAGGCGGCACAGACGCTGAAGTATAAGGCATCTGAAGCCAATATAACCTATTATGAAGGATTAGAGTATCCCAATACATTGGATACCTCCGGCTGTCATACTGCTGTTACCTATATCAGTGATAAGCCAGAGGTTGCTGCAGTACAAGATAACGGTATTGTGCTTATCGTCGGTGCAGGAACAGCCAGGATTACTGCAACAGCTGCGGAAGGCGACAACTATAATTCAGCAGAGGCAAGCTTTACTCTGAAGGTTGCGAAGTGCCCCGTCATCATCTCCGGCATCAAGGCAGATGACAAGATTTACGACGGTAATCCGCAGACGACCTTCCGTATCGACTCTGCGGAGATTAAAAGAGGGAAAGGCATGGTAGGCGAAGGAAGTCCGGCCTATGGTGATGTGGAAATTGATATAACAAATGCCACTGCAACATTTGAGGATGCAAATGCCGGTGAGAATAAGATCGTTACCTTCCGTGGTTTCGCGCTTTCCGGTAATGACGCCGACAACTATGAGCTTTCCGAACAGCCTGCTGATACAAATGCAGCCATTACCCCGGCCACCATTACGGTGACCCCGGATGCAGGTAAGGAAAAGACCTACGGTGAAAATGATCCCGAGCTGACCCACACCTGTTCCGGTGCAGTTTCCAATGAAACACCTTCCTTTAACGGTGCACTGAGAAGAACTTTCGGTGAAACGGTGGGTAGCTATGCAATCAACCTGGGAAATCTGGAATTGAAGGACAACACGGACGGCAATTTCAGAGCAGATAACTATAAGCTGGAGTTGAGCAATGGGGTTATCAATTTTACAATCAACAAGGCAACTCCTGTTATCACGGTTATCCCTAAGACATTGGTGAAGAACGGTGTAGCCGTGGATATCACGAACTGGGCATCCTTCAATAATACTGATCCGGATGCGAAACTGACCTATACATTGGTCGGCGCTCCCGTGGGTATCACGCTGGAGGGTAACAAGCTGACGGCGGTAAATGCAGATACCACAGCAGAAAGCTTTGAGATGACGGTAACGGCGGGAGAGACGACGAACTTCACTGCACCGGAAGAGAAGCGTTTCACCGTGAAGGTAGTAGAAAAAGAGGACGCAGAGGTGAAGATCGATGCGCCCACGACCAAGACCTATGGCGATGCAGACTTTACGCTGAAAGCGACGACCAAGGCTGCCGACAATGGTACCTGGAGCTGGACGAGCTCCAATGAAGCTATTTTGGAGATCGTCTCCGGCGCAAATACCGCAGAACCTACGATCCATGTCGTAAAAGCAGATGCGACCGGCGCGAAACTGACTGCAACTTATATCAGTGACGCTTACTATGGCATGGCTTCCGTGACGATTACGGTAAATCCGAAGACAGTTACCGCTGCGATGATCGGTGAGATGGAAAGCCGGGAATACAACGGCGGTGCGATCATGCCGACACCTGAAGTAAAAGACGGTGAGACAATCCTGACGCCGGGCGGAGATTTTGAGTTTGGCTATTCCGACAACACAAATGCCGGTACAGCGACCCTGACCATCACCGGTAAGGGCAACTACACGGGAACAGCGGACAAGACATTTACAATCGAAAGGAAGGATATCGCGGGCGCAGTCATTAAACTGGAACAGAGCGAGCTCCCCTATAACGGTTCAACACAGACAGTGAAGATCCAATCCGTGACTGTTGGCGGAAAGACTTTGGCTTCCGGGGATTATAGCATCGTAAATGGAAGTGACATGTTTATGAGTGCAAAAGATTCCATCCCTCTGACGATCGAAGGCCGGGGGAACTATACAGGAACAGCCACTACGACATGGAAGATTACGAAAATTGATCCTGTACTGGATAACTTTGTTGTGACACCCGATCTATCCACAGAGCAGACCTATGATGGCAATCCGAAGGCTGTGTCTGTTCAGACAAAGGATGCAATCGGCATGGGTGCGGTAAAGGTGTACTACGAGGGTAGCACTGGTACTGACTATACCAAGAGTGAAACTGCACCAGTCAATGCAGGAACCTATCAGGTAACTTTGGAGGTATCGGAAGGCACCAATTATAATGCGGCACAGCTGGTAGTCGGTACAATGAAGATCAATAAGGCAGTTCTTACCCTGGAGAACATTGAGAAAAAATACGGATTCACGGAGAGTGGCGAACAGACGATCAGCATAGCAGGTTGTGTGCCGGATGCGACCGGCTATACTCTTGGTACAGTTACCGGCAATACGGAAATTATCTCCGGTGCCTCGGTGGATCAGGACGGCAACCTGAAATTTACGCTGAACGAAGGCAAAGCAGGTAAAAAGCTTACTTTGCCGGTGACTATCAGTTCTGCTAATTATAAGGATACTACCGTCAATGTAGTCATCATCCAGGAATACCGGATTATCGATGGCGCAAACAGTTCCTGGACACAGAATACCGATGGCACTGTCGTGATACGCGGAAACGGTGATTTTTCCATGTTCTATGCTGTAAAGGTAGATGGAAAAGTGATCGATCCTGCTAACTACGAAGCGAAAGAAGGCTCTACCATTATCACCCTGAAGGCAGAATACCTTAAAACATTAGCTGCAGGCAGCCATACCTTTGAAATCGTCTGGACCGATGGCTCGGCAGGTACTGACTTCACTGTTGTAGTGAACACTCCTTCTAATAACGGCAACAGCAGCAACAATGACAGCAATCATGGCAGCGATAACAGCGGTAATACGGCAGGTGCGGCTGCCAATACCGCCGCCGCTACTGCACAGGAGCTGGACAAGGTTCCGGCTACCGGAGATCCCTTCGGTATCTGGCTGACACTCTTTGCGATATCCCTGACCGGACTCGCGGGAATGCTGGCAAAAAGAAAGAAGAACTAAGAAGAACTAAGAAAAACTAAGTAATACAGAAGCCTCACTGCAGGGACAAGACTCTGCAGCGGGGCTTTTTGTGCATTTTGCGGCACACGTTTCTCTATGGGAATATAGCTTATAGTGATAAAGGTAGAAAAAGTAATAAACATGTAGAAAAATGTTAAAAATATAAAAATATTCATGCAATATAATGTAAAAATAACATTAAAAACATTTGATTTTTACACGAATTTGGATTATGCTATACTCAGAAGCTTTATGGAGGACGAGTGATGTATAGAAAGATTATGGACTTCTTAGAAACGTGGAAAGAAAGTGAACATCGTAAACCCCTTATTTTGCAAGGGGCAAGACAGGTGGGAAAAACTTACTCCATTTTAGAGTTCGGACGAACTCACTATGAGAATGTGGCATATTTCAATTTTGAAACAGATCCTAAATTGAATGAAACTTTTGAAGAAAACATCAGTCCTGATTATCTGATCCCCATTTTGTCTCATATTGCGGGTCAGACCATCGTAAAAGAAAAAACGCTGATTGTATTTGATGAGGTGCAGCTTTGCGAAAGGGCTCTGACTTCTCTGAAATATTTTAACGAGAGCGCTCCGGACTATCATATCATCGTTGCGGGCAGCCTGTTAGGTGTGGCTGTCAACAGGGAAAAGTTCTCGTTCCCTGTGGGCAAGGTGGATATGAAAACCCTGTATCCCATGGATATGGAGGAATTTATGATCGCTATGGGTGAGGGAGATCTTGTGAAGCAGATCAAAAGGTGCTTTACAACAGATCAGCCGATGCCGGCGGCACTCCACGATGCGGCTATGCAGCTTTACCGGCAGTATCTTGTAGCAGGCGGGATGCCGGAGTGTGTGATGCAGTTTGCCCAGACAAGGAACTATATCCTGATCCGCCATATACAGGATACCATTCTTGCAAGTTATCTCAACGACATGAGTAAGTATAATAATCTGAATGAAATCAAGAAGACCAGGCTTGCCTATGACAATATTACCGTTCAGCTTTCGAAGAAAAATACCCGTTTTCAGTATAAGCTGATGAAAAAAGGAGGGCGGGCGTCTGAATTTGAGAATGCCATAGAATGGCTCTGTCTGTCCGGAATCGTATCACAGGTCTATAAGGTAGAGCAGATTAAAAAGCCTTTGGAAAATTATCGTGATATTGACGCTTTTAAGATATATGTTTCGGATTTGGGGCTGCTTTGTGCCAAGAAGGATCTGGCTGCCAATGATATTCTGTATATGGTTGAGGAATTGAATGATTTTAAGGGCGGTATGACGGAGAATTACGTCAATGTACAGCTTTCCACCAATGGTTACAATACTTACTATTGGGAGTCTGAGCGTGGTGCGGAGATAGATTTTGTTATTCAGCGTGACGGGCAGCTGATCCCGATTGAAGTGAAATCTGCCGACAATACCAGAGCAAAGAGTTTAAAGGTCTACATGGATACCTATAAGCCTGCATATGCCATCAAACTCTCTGCAAAAAACTTTGCATTTGAAGACAACAAAAAGATAGTGCCGCTCTATGCAGCGTTTTGCATCTGAATACGGCAGGTGAAGAACCATAGGCTGTCCGTAACGGCAAGGGTTTTGCGACTTTCGCACATTACAGTGATAGCAAACTAATTTGTTGACGGAAGTTTATTTCTTGTATATAATAAATCGTATCACTGTATACAATTAAGAAAATGTACAAGAAGAAAAATTTGAGGAGGCTATTATGACAGGAAATACGCTGGGCTGGGTAATTGTGGCATTCGTGCTGTATTTACTCATGATGATCGCTATTGGAGCGTTCTATGCAAAGGGAAACAACAATTCCGAAGATTACTTTTTAGGAGGCAGAAAGCTGAACGGCTTCGTCGCTGCATTGTCCGCGCAGGCATCGGATATGAGCGGATGGCTGTTAATGGGACTGCCGGGAGCTATTTACTTAACCGGTGTCGGAGGTGATGGCTGGATCGCCATCGGACTTTTCATCGGCACGACGTTAAATTGGCTATTTATCGCCACGAAGCTGCGCAGATATACGATCCGCGCCAACAATTCTGTGACACTGCCGACTTATTTTGAAAACAGATTCCATGATGAGAAGAAGGTATTGATGACTGTTTCTTCTATTACTATTGTAGTATTTTTCCTGGTATATTGTGCGTCTGCACTTTCTGCCGGCGGCCAGCTGTTTGAGTCTGTGTTCGGTATTGATTATCATGTGGCACTGACCATCGGTGCGCTGGTAGTGCTGGTATATACCTTCCTCGGTGGATTTACTGCGGTATGTGTGACAGACTTTATCCAGGGCATGCTGATGCTGGTCGGTATTCTGGCAGTACCTTTATTTGCTTATCATTTTATGACAAGCGGCGGTACTACATTGTCAGCCGGTCTGGAAGCCAGCGGTGCCGACAGTGTCAACTTCCTGAATCTGATGAAGAACGGTGATGGCAGCAATAATATCGTCAGCGTGATCTCCGGTCTCGGCTGGGGACTGGGATATTTCGGAATGCCCCACATCCTGGTACGATTCATGGCGGTCCGGGATGAGAAGGAAATGACCAAGTCCAAGGCTACAGCCATCAGCTGGGTAGCATTATCCCTGGGATTTGCAGTGTTTATCGGTATCCTGGGCAGAGCTTATCTGCCGGAACTGGTGAACGGCAATAATGAGAAGGTATTTATCGAGATGATCAAGAAGGTATTTACCGTGGAGATGCGGGCTCCGTTCATTGCAGGATTGTTCCTCTGCGGTATCCTGGCAGCAATCATGTCCACGGCGGATTCCCAGTTGTTAGTCAGCGCCTCCAGCGTAGCGGAAGATATCTTCAAGGGACTGCTCAAAAAAGATGCAGATGATAAGACCGTTATGAATGTCAGCCGTGTCACAGTACTGGTAGTAGCTGTGCTGGCTTACATCATCGCATGGAATCCGAACAACACCGTCATGGGACTGGTGTCCAACGCGTGGGCAGGTTTAGGTGCTGCATTCGGACCGTTGGTAGTGATGTCCTTATATTGGAAGAGAACCAATTTCCCCGGAGCAGTAGCCGGAATTGTCACCGGAGCACTTGCCGTTATCATTTGGGATTACATTCCTCTCTTGGGGGGACAGACTCTGGGCAAAGCTACCGGATTGTATTCCCTGGTAGTAGGCTTCGGGCTGGGACTTATCGCTATCATCGCAGTCAGCCTCGCTACCAAGGCTCCTTCTGAAGAAATGCTGCAGGAGTTCGAGGACGTGAAGGCAAACCGGCTGTAACAGATCGTTGATGAAGTAAATATTAACAGACAAAAATACTGATGGACAGAGAAGATATCTGCCTGTCAGTATTTTTATGTATTTGTGCGGACGAGGGTATAGAGGTCGGATTCAAGCTATCTGTACCCTGAAGAAATTGCGGACGAGGGCATGGGAGACAAATCTAGACCGATTATACCCGCTGGTCTTCGCGGGCGAGGGTATAGGATACAAAACCAGGTTGATTATACCCACTGGCTTTCGGACCAGCGGGGCGTAGCAAGAGATTTTGTCGGAATAAGCCCCGGGGATCTCGGACCAGCGGGGCTTAGCAAGAGATTTTGTCGGAATAAGCCCCGGGGATCTCGAACCAGCGGGGCTTAGCAAGAGATTTTGTCGGAATAAGCCCCGGGGACTCGGACCAGCGGGGCGCAGCAAAAGATTTTGCCAGAATAAGCCCCGGGGATCTCGGACCAGAGGGGCTTAGCAAGAAATTTTGTCGGAATAAGCCCCGGGGATCTCGGACCAGCGGGGCGTAGCAAGAGATTTTGTCGGAATAAGCCCCGGGGATCTTGTACCAGCGGGGCTTAGCAAAAGATTTTGCCAGGATAAGCCCCGGGGATTTCGGACTAGCGGGGCGTAGCAAGAGATTTTGTCGGAATAAGCCCCGGGGATCTCGGACCATCGGGGCACAGCAAAAGATTTTGCCAGAATAAGCCCCGGCAGCATCTGAGAGCATCCAGGGGACGGTTTCATTTATTAAAAAATAATGGGCGATATTATATTGGGCTATATTATATATTAAGAAGAAACTCACAAAAATACAGTGACAAAGCTGTGCAAAACAACAAAAATAAATTGTTTTGAAAAAAATACAATTTTTTTAAAAAAAGTCTTGCAATGCCCATGAATTCAATGTATACTAATCCTTGCTGTGGCATGATAGCTGTGAAGCGTGAGGTTGCCGGTTTCCAGCAATGGAGATCGGGTTTTCCGTGGAGCGAATGTCAAGTTAGAAAACTGACGGCAAGTCACTGTACCAATTAACATCTGCCTTGAGCAGTAACAACGTGTAAGTTTATGACCGGAGAGAAGAAAGCGTTGCACAAAGGTCGCAGACACACACGGGAAAGTGTACAGTCACCGCTTGTCCGTACAAAAAGTAAGTATTAACTTACAAAAGTGCGAAAAGGAGGCGACTTTTTTTATGGCAAATCAGGTAATGAGAATTACATTGAAAGCTTATGAACATCAGCTTGTTGATGCATCTGCCAAAAAAATCATCGAAACTGTTAAGAAGACCGGAGCTCAGGTGAGTGGTCCCGTGCCTCTTCCTACCAAGAAGGAAGTTGTTACCATTCTGAGAGCAGTACACAAGTACAAGGATTCCAGAGAACAGTTCGAGCAGAGAACTCACAAGAGACTGATCGACATCATGGCTCCCACTCAGAAGACTGTTGATGCTCTTCAGAGACTGGAAATGCCTGCCGGTGTTTACATCGACATCAAGATGAAGAACAACTAATAAGTTTTTCAAAGTAAAGCCAAACAACAAAACCTCTACTTAGACGTAAGAACAAAGTGCCCTTTACTTTGGTCCGCTATGTAGAACACAGGAGGTAAAAATGAAGAAAGCAATTTTGACAACAAAAGTTGGAATGACCCAGATCTTCAATGAAGATGGTGTGCTCGTTCCCGTAACCGTGCTTCAGGCTGGTCCCTGCGTGGTTACTCAGGTAAAGACCGTGGAGAATGACGGCTACAGTGCTGTACAGGTAGGCTTCGTTGACAAGAAGGATAAGGTTGTTAACAAGGATGCCAGCGGCAAAAAGCAGATCGTACACAGACATGGTGTTAACAAAGCAGAGCAGGGCCACTTCAAGAAGGCTGGCGTAAGCTCCAAGAGATATGTAAGAGAGTTCAAGTTTGAGAACGCTGAGGAGTACACCCTTGGTGCAGAGATCAAAGCTGACATCTTCGCTGCAGGCGATAAGGTAGACGCTTCCGCAATCTCCAAAGGTAAGGGCTTCCAGGGCGCAATCAAGAGATTTGGACAGCACAGAGGACCTATGGCTCATGGTTCCAAGTTCCATCGTCATCAGGGTTCCAACGGTGCATGTTCCTCCCCTAGCCGTGTATTCAAGGGCAAGGGAATGCCTGGACATATGGGTTGTGTAAAGGTAACTGTTCAGAATCTTGAGGTCGTAAGAGTAGATGCTGAGAAGAATCTGCTGCTGGTAAAGGGCGCAGTTCCCGGACCTAAGAAAGCTTTAGTAACCATCAAAGAGACCGTTAAGGTTGAGGCATAGTTTAGGACGAAAGGAGGACCAATCAGATGGCAAACGTATCTGTTTACAATATGGAAGGCAAAGAAGTTGGTACAATCGAATTAAACGATGCAGTGTTTGGTGTTGAAGTGAACGAGCACCTGGTACACATGGCAGTTGTACAGCAGCTTGCAAATAATCGTCAGGGAACTCAGAAAGCAAAGACCCGTTCTGAGGTATCCGGTGGCGGAAGAAAGCCCTGGAGACAGAAGGGAACCGGTCATGCAAGACAGGGTTCAACCAGATCTCCCCAGTGGGCAGGCGGCGGCGTAGTATTCGCTCCCGTTCCCAGAGATTACTCTTTCAAGCTTAACAAGAAAGAGAAGAGAGCAGCTCTGAAGTCTGCACTGACCAGCAAGGTTCAGGGAAGCAGCCTGATCGTGGTAGATGAGCTGAAATTCGACGAGATCAAGACCAAGAACTTCGCCAATGTTATGAATAACTTAAAGGTAGAAAAGGGACTGGTAGTGATCGCTGATAACGATACTAATGTAGTTATGTCCGCTAGAAACGTAGCTGATGTAGATACCACCCTGGTAAATACCATCAACGTTTACGACGTAATGAAGGCTAAGACAGTTGTCCTGACCAAGGATGCTGTTGCAAAGATTGAGGAGGTATACGCATAATGGCTGATATTAAATACTATGATGTAATCCTCAAACCCGTTATTACCGAGAAGAGCATGGCTGGCATGGGCGAGAAGAAGTACACCTTCCTCGTTCACACCGAAGCTAACAAGTCTCAGATCAAAGAGGCTGTTGAGAAGATGTTCGAAGGTACCAAGGTTAAGAGTGTTAACACCATCAACATGGATGGCAAGAACAAGAGACGCGGAATGGTTACTGGCAAGACTGCCAAGACCAAGAAGGCAATTGTTCAGTTAACAGCAGATAGCAAAGAGATCGAGATCTTCGCAGGTCTGTAAGAGTAAAGCTACTGCTTAAGATTCAAGTATGCGGCACTTAAGTGCTCGCGCAAAAAATCATCGTAAAGGAGATACAGTAATGGGAATTAAGACATATAACCCCTATACACCTTCCAGAAGAAACATGACTGGTTCTGACTTCTCTGAGATCACCAAGACCTCTCCCGAGAAGAGCCTGTGTGTTTCCCTGAAGAAGAACTCCGGCCGTAACAATCAGGGTAAGATCACTGTAAGACATCGCGGCGGCGGTTCCAGAAGAAAATACAGAGTAATTGATTTCAAGAGATACAAGGATGGCATCCCTGCTACCGTAATCGGTATCGAGTACGATCCTAACAGAACAGCAAACATTGCGCTGATCTGCTACGAAGACGGTACCAAGTCCTATATCCTCGCTCCCGAAGGTCTGACCGACGGAATGAAGGTTATGAACGGTGCAGAGGCCGAGGTCAGAGTAGGTAACTGCTTACCTCTGTCTGAGATCCCTGTAGGTACTCAGGTACACAACATTGAGTTATATCCCGGCAAGGGCGGCCAGCTGGTTCGTTCCGCCGGTAACAGCGCACAGCTGATGGCAAAGGAAGGTAAGTATGCTACTCTTCGTCTTCCCTCCGGTGAGATGAGAATGGTTCCCCTGGTTTGCCGTGCAACTGTTGGTGTTGTAGGTAACGTTGATCATAGCCTGGTTAAGATCGGTAAAGCCGGACGTAAGCGTCACATGGGCATCCGTCCCACCGTACGTGGTTCCGTCATGAACCCCAACGACCATCCTCATGGTGGTGGTGAAGGTAAGACCGGTATCGGTCGTCCCGGCCCCAGCACACCTTGGGGTAAACCTGCTCTTGGTCTGAAGACACGTAAATCTAAGAAGGCTTCCAACAAGCTGATCGTAAGAAGACGTGACGGCAGAGCAATCAAATAGTTAAGGAGGAAAGATCATGGCTAGATCACTGAAAAAAGGACCTTTCGCAGACGCAAGCCTGTTAAAGAAAGTCGACGCTTTAAATGCATCAGGACAGAAGCAGGTTATTAAGACCTGGTCCCGTCGTTCTACAATTTTCCCTTCCTTCGTAGGACATACGATTGCTGTTCATGATGGTAGAAAGCATGTTCCCGTATACGTTACTGAGGATATGGTTGGCCACAAGCTCGGTGAGTTCGTTGCAACCAGAACCTTCAGAGGTCACGGCAAGGACGAGAAGAAATCCAAGGTTAGATAATTTAATTATTGACCTGGAGCTTAAAATATGCTATCTTATATAGATGGCTGGGAGAGCTATGCGCTCTCCCGAGGGTCTTCCCTCGGAATTATATATTAAGAGGAAAGAAGACGGGATATTTTTGTGCGCAGCACTTAGGAAACACACGGGTGCGTTGCGCGGTTTCAGTTTGAAAGGAGGACCAAATCTATGGCTAAAGGACATAGATCCCAAATTAAGAGAGAAAGAAACGCTCAGAAAGATACAAGACCTTCAGCTAAGCTGTCTTACGCAAGAGTATCTGTTCAGAAGGCTTGTTTCGTATTAGATGCCA
>OGEP01002785.1_pt1 | contig 14545 bp, 10 predicted proteins | sample 1570721 | NCBI WGS metagenome assembly OGEP01 (sample SAMEA2582131, study PRJEB24529) | metagenome | biome: Human gut stool | place: China | collected 2011 | reverse complement strand
GGATTATAAAAAGAGAGCATAACCGGACGAAAACTTCTTTCAAAGAACTTCTCTTTGCGGTATAATAATACAAGAGTATAAAAACTGGAGGGGAAGCGATGAAGAAAATACTTTTTGTTGCATCAGAATGCGTTCCATTTGTGAAGACCGGGGGGCTTGCAGACGTTGTTGGTGCACTTCCGAAATATTTTGATAAAGAAAAATACGAGGTTCGTGTGATACTTCCGAACTATCGGTTTATTTCTGCAAAATGGAAAGAACGCATGCAGTTTGTAACAAGTTTTTATATGGATATGGCATGGAGAAGCCAGTATGTGGGAATCATGGAGATGGAATACGCGGGGATTCATTATTATTTCATCGACAATGAATATTATTTTAATGGGGATAAACCATATGGCTACATTCATGAAGATGTGGAAAAGTTCGCATTCTTTTCCAGAGCGGCTCTGTCTATCCTGCCAGTAGTAGGATATCAGCCGGACATCATCCACTGTCATGACTGGCAGACAGGTCTGGTGCCGGTATACTTAAAAGATAGTTTCCACGAAGGTGGATTTTATTCCAATATGAAATCAGTGATGACCATCCATAATCTGAAATTCCAGGGTGTCTGGAATATCCCGACCGTGCAGGATGCGACCGGACTTGATATGTCTTATTTTACAGCAGACAAGCTGGAAGCATTTGGAGATGCCAATTACTTAAAGGGAGGCATCGTCTATGCAGACCGGATCACGACGGTGAGCCGTACCTATGCAGAGGAGATCAAGACTCCGTTCTTCGGAGAACATCTGGATGGACTCATGCGTGCCAGAGCCGGACAACTGACCGGAATTGTCAATGGTCTTGACTATGACGAATGGAATCCACAGACGGACGAACATATTTATAAGAATTATTCCGTGGACAATTTCCGTAAGGAAAAGGTAAAGAACAAGCTGGAGCTTCAGAAGGAGCTTGGACTTGCGCAGGATAAGAAAGCCATGATGATCGGTATTGTATCCCGACTGACGGATCAGAAGGGATTTGACCTGATTGACTGTATTATGGATGAGCTTTGTCAGGATGCGGTACAGATTGTGGTGCTGGGAACCGGCGAGGAGCGTTATGAGAATATGTTCCGTCATTTCGCATGGAAATACGGAGATAAAGTGGCAGCCTGCATCTATTATTCCAATGAGATGTCGCATAAGATCTATGCAGCCAGCGATGCATTTCTGATGCCATCTCTGTTCGAGCCGTGTGGATTGAGTCAGCTCATGAGTCTGCGTTATGGAACACTGCCGATCGTTCGTGAGACCGGTGGACTGAAAGATACGGTGGAGCCGTACAATGAGTATGAGGAGACCGGAACCGGATTCTCCTTTACCAATTACAATGCTCATGAGATGCTGGGTGCGATCCGCTATGCAGAGGAGATCTACTATGACAGAAAACGTTCCTGGAATAAGATCGCAGAGCGTGCCATGAAAGTAGATTTCTCCTGGAGCCATTCTGCAAAAGAATATGAAAAATTATATGATGAAATGTAGATGATACAAAGTCCAGTACAGGAATTCTGGAAAATTTTAAATGTTATGAAAACCTCCCTGTGAACACATACTACTGCCGTAATCAGTATGGTTCACAAGGAGGTATTTTATTATGGCACAGTTATCAGAACTGGATGTATAGAATCTTCGTCATCTGATCGGCGGCAGCGAGACCTGCCATGCAAAATTTTCTGCATATGCGCAGGAAGCAACTGACAGCCAGGTCCGACAGTATTTTGAGCAGGCGGCTCAGTCTGCCAAAGAAAACAAGCAGCAGCTTATGGGATTCTTGAAATAGGAGGAACAGATCATGATGGATGAAAAGACCATGGTCAGTGATACACTGACCGGTATCAACGGAGAACTGAAAATGTATGCGGAGTATATTTCTCAGAGCGAGGATCCGAAGCTTAAACAGACACTGAAGCAGATGAGAAATAAGGCAGAGGCTGCTCAGGAGCAGATCTATCAGATCGCCAGGGAGAAATCCTATTATGTGCCCGCGGCGCCAGCAAGCAAAGAAGAAATCGAACAGGTGAGATCCCTGTTTAAGCCAGAGTCAATGCTGTAAATACGCAACACGGGCTTTACGTTTGTCGCAGGTCTGCTTGTGCAGGGGACGTTTGCAGTCCCTCTGCATAAGCTGCCTGCGTCTCTAAAGCTATTCCAATTCGGGTTATAGACTTTTTTGCCGAATCAGGCTACACTAAGTAATAGTAGAAATCAAATCAAGGAGTATCTATCGTATGGCGAAAAAAGCAATTTTAGTAGTGAGTTTTGGAACCAGTGTAAATGCAACCAGAGAGAAAACCATTGATCGGATAGAGGCAGATATTCAGAAGGCAATGCCAGACAGAGCATTCTATCGTGCCTGGACCAGCGGTATGATCATCCGAAAAATAGAAAAGCGAGATGACGTACATATCAACACCGTGGAAGAAGCCATGAAGCAGATGCTTTTAGATGGAATTACGGATGTGATCGTGCAGCCAACCCATGTGATTCGAGGAATTGAATATGATCAGTTGAAAGAAGCTGTTCTGGAAAGACGCAGTCAGTTTGAACAGGTTCGGATTGGTACTCCGCTGCTGACTACTTCGGAAGATACAGACGAGGTACTTCAGGCAGTGATGGCAGAGATTGGAACTATCGAAAAAGAGGAAGCAGTTGTATTTATGGGACATGGAACCCCTCATGATAGTAACAGTGTTTATACAGAACTGGATCAGCGGCTGAAGGAACTGGGATATCCACAGGTATTTATGGGAACAGTGGAAGCAGAACCATCTTTGGATACTTTGCTTGAGAAGATTCAGACGTTGCATGTGAAAAGAGTCATTCTTGCACCGTTTATGGTGGTGGCAGGAGACCATGCTATAAATGATATGTCAGGCGATGAGGACGATTCCTGGAAAAGCACATTTGAAAAAGCCGGATATGAAGTAGAATGCATCTTGAAAGGATTGGGTGAATACCCAGCGGTTCGACAGATCTATGTGAAGCATGCGTTGAAAGCGTAGAAGCGATAAAAAGTGAATTTTCATTGAAAAAAGTGAAAATTCACTTTTTTTACATGTGTTCATGAAACAAAATATCGCGATTTCCTCCATGGAAAATCCACCCATCCTGTGTTATACTCATAAAGAATGTATATACTACACAGAAGAAAAGAACATGGAGGTCATACAAGATTTATGACAGTAGAGCAGTTAGCAGCTTATGAACTGATAGAAAAACAGCAGATCCCGGAGATGAATTCCGTAGGATATCTGCTGCGTCATAAAAAGACAGGTGCGAGGGTGGCACTTTTATCTAATGATGATGAAAACAAAGTATTTAATATAGGATTTCGTACACCGCCATCAGACAGTACGGGTGTACCGCATATTATGGAACATTCCGTACTCTGCGGTTCCACAGATTTCCCGGTGAAGGATCCGTTTGTGGAACTGGTGAAGGGTTCCCTGAATACGTTCCTGAATGCCATGACTTACCCGGACAAGACAGTGTATCCGGTAGCAAGCTGCAATGAACGGGATTTTCAGAACCTGATGCATGTGTATCTGGATGCAGTATTTCATCCGAACATTTATAAGGAAGAGAAGATCTTCCGGCAGGAAGGCTGGCACTATGAGCTGGAAAATACGGACAGTCCGCTGATCTACAATGGAGTGGTCTATAATGAAATGAAGGGTGCACTGTCTTCTCCGGAAGATATGCTGGACAGTGAGATCATGCGGGTACTGTACCCGGATACGCCATATTTCCATGAGTCCGGCGGAGACCCGAAAGTGATTCCGGAGCTGACATACGAGGCATTTCTTGATTTCCACAGAAAATACTATCATCCGTCCAACTGCTACATCTATCTGTACGGCGATATGGACATGGCAGAGAAGCTGGCATGAATCGATGAGAAATATTTAAGCCATTATGAGTATCTGGAGATGGATTCCAGCATTGCCCTGCAGAAGCCATTTGCAAAGCCGGTGGAGAAGACCGTGGAATATCCGGTGTCTGAGGAAGAGACCGACGATGCACAGGCATATTTATCTTACAGCACAGTGGTTGGAACCTCGCTGGACGCAGATCTTTATCTGGCATTTCAGGTGCTGGAATATGCCCTGCTGTCTGCACCGGGAGCACCGCTTAAAAAAACTCTGCTGGATGCAGGGATTGGAAAAGACATTTTAAGCTCTTATGAAAATGGTATTGCTCAGCCGTATTTTTCTGTGATCGCAAAGCATGCAAGAGAAGACCAGAAGGACGAATTCCTGAAAGTGGTCAGAGAGACACTGGAAGGAATTGTGAAGAACGGATTTGACCGGAAAGCTCTGCTGGCTGGTATCAACTACTATGAATTCCGTTACAGAGAGGCAGATTTTGGGAATTTTCCAAGAGGACTTATGTACGGATTACAGATGTTTGACAGCTGGCTCTATGATGAGAATCAGCCGTTCCTTCATCTGATCGCATTAGATCGTTTTGCAAAGATGAGAGAAAAGCTGGATGAAGGCTATTTTGAAGCTTTGATCAGGACCTGGATCCTTGATAATCCACATGGAGCTCTTCTGGTATTAAAACCGGTACCTGGTCTGGAAGCAAAGCAGCAGGAAGCACTGGCAGAGAAGCTGAAAGCCTACAAATACAGTCTGTCAGAAGAAGAACTGATAGCATTGGCAGCACAGACAAAAGAACTGAAGGAATATCAGGATGAGCCATCACCACAGGCAGATCTGGAAAAGATCCCTATGCTGGCAAGAGAGGATATTAAGCGGGAGGCAGCTCCGTTTATCAATGAAGAGCTGAATGTGGAAGGAACTACCGTTCTTCATCAGAATCTGTTTACCTCCGGTATCAATTATATCAGACTGTTGTTTGATGCCAAAGAGGTACCGGCGGATCTGATTCCGTATCTTGGTCTGTTAAAACATGTGCTGGGATACATGGATACGGATAATTATAACTATGGTGAGTTGTTCAATGAGATCAACTGCCATACTGGAGGCATCACTTCTACCGTAAATCTGTACGGAAATATGAGGGAGCCGGAAAAATACCGGATCATGGTGGAGCTGCGTTGCAAGGCACTGGTTTCAGATACAGACTTTGGATTTGCCATGATGCGTGAGATCTTAAGCCGAACCAGGCTTACCGACACCAAACGTCTCTATGAGATCGTGGCACAGGTGAAATCAAGATTACAGATGTATCTGACTGGTTCCGGACACTCCGCAGCGGCAGTACGGGCGATGGCAGAATTTTCAGATTCTTCCTGGGTGACCGATCAGATCAGTGGTATTGCATTTTACGGATTGATCGAACAACTGGAAAAGCATTTTGAAGAGAAGAAAGATCAGATCGTGGAAAATCTGAAGCTGGTGATGCAGTATGTGCTTCGTCCGGAAAATCTGATCGTAAGCTGCACATCTGAAACAGATGGACTGGAAGCCGTGAAGAAAGAACTCCCGGCACTGAAGGTATGTCTGAATACCTTACCGGTTCCAGAGAGAACCAGAACCGAAGAACTTCTGAAACGTCCGGCAAAAAGGGAAGGTATCAAGACTCCGTCAGCTGTTCAGTATGTGGCGAGAGCTGGACACATTAAGAAGTATCATGGCACATATCGAATCCTGAAAGTGATCTTAAGCTACGATTATCTGTGGATCCAGGTGCGTGTGAAGGGCGGCGCTTATGGCTGTATGAGCGGATTTGGTACTTATGGAGACAGCTATCTGGTATCCTACCGTGACCCGAATCTGGGACAGACCAATGAGGTATTCGAGCATACACCGGAATATGTGGAACAGTTTGATGCATCTGAGCGTGATATGACCAAATATATTATCGGAACTATCAGTGATATGGATACTCCGCGGACACCAGCCATGGAAGGCAGCCGTGGTCTTGCATCCTGGCTGACACAGACAACCCTTGAAGATATTCAGAAATGCAGGGATGAGGTGCTGGACGCACAGCCGGAGGATATCCGGGCACTTTCAGACGGTATCCGTGAGCTTCTTGAGGAAGGTGCATTCTGTGCCATTGGAAATGAGAGTAAGATCGAAAAAGAAAAGGAATTGTTTGACACCACGTTCCGTTTGTTTGGTGCATAAAGAGGAGAAAGTATGAGTGAACAGAAGAAATCAGGATTTGTAACACTGGTAGGAAGACCCAATGTGGGAAAGTCTACCTTGATGAACCGGCTGATCGGACAGAAGATCGCTATTACCTCCCATCGTCCGCAGACCACCCGCAACAAGATCCAGACGGTCTATACCTGTGATCGTGGACAGATCGTGTTTGTAGATACGCCAGGTATCCACAAGGCAAAAAACAAGCTGGGCGAGTATATGGTCAATGTGGCAGAGAAGACGCTGAAGGAAGTAGATGTGGTACTGTGGCTGGTGGAGCCATCTGACCGTGTAGGAGCAGGAGATCAGCACATTGCCAATCAGCTGAAAAATATCAATACGCCAGTTGTTCTTGTCATCAATAAGATCGATATGGTGAAAAAAGATCAGGTATTTGGATTTATTGAGGCTTACCGGAAACTGATGGATTTTGCAGATATTGTCCCGGTATCTGCCCTGAAAGGCTCCAATGAGGCAGAGCTGATCGATGTGATCTTCAAATATCTGCCATATGGGCCTATGTTTTATGATGAAGATACGGTTACAGACCAGCCTATGCGACAGATCGTATCGGAGTTGATCCGTGAAAAAGCGCTGAAGCTTCTTGCCGAGGAGATTCCCCATGGAATCGCTGTTTCCATTGATATTATGAAAGAACGGCCAAATCAGCCGATCTGGGATATTGAAGCGACCATCGTGTGTGAGAGGGATTCCCATAAGGGGATTATCATTGGAAAAGGCGGAGCTATGCTGAAGAAGATCGGGTCTGCAGCCCGCTATGAGATCGAGCGGTTGCTGGATGCAAAGATTAATTTGAAACTTTGGGTCAAAGTGAAGAAGGACTGGCGTGATTCTGACTTCCTTATTAAAAATTTTGGTTACGACAAAAAAGAAGTATAGCTTTGATCTGCTTCGGGGATTCTATGAACATACAGAACCGAAGAAGCGGAGGCAGAAGGATGGACAGTTGGGATCGATTTGCACACACCGGAGATATACGGGATTATCTGGATTACAGAGTAAAGAACTGCAAGTCCGAGAAAGCAGGAGAGAAAGATGAGCAGTCAGACCTACACCGTGACCGGCATGGTATTGTCTGCCGCACCGGTCGGTGATTATGACAAACTGGTGGTCTTACTGACCAGAGAGCGCGGAAAGATCAGAGCATTTGCCAGAGGAGCCAGAAGGCCAGGAAGCGCCTTGATGGCTGCGGCAAATGCATTTGCGTTCGGTGAATTTCAGATTTACGAGGGAAGGACTTCCTATACTATGAGTCAGGCATCGATCCAGAATTATTTTGGCGAATTGATGACGGATTTTGAGGGAGCCTGCTACGGACAGTATTTTCTGGAATTTGCCGACTATTATACAAGAGAAAATGCAGATGGATCGGATTTCCTGAAGCTTGCCTATCAGTCCCTGCGGGCACTGCTGGTGCCGTCGCTTCCGAGAAAACTGGTCCGTTACATATATGAACTGAAGGCCATGACGTACAGCGGTGAGTGTCCCCAGACCTTTGAACAGTTTTCGGACTGGAACCTGAATCCATCTACGGAATATGCTCTTCAGTACGTAGTGGCAGCTTCTGTGGAGAAGCTCTATACCTTTCTTCTGACGGAGGAAGTCTTCACAGAATTTGTAAGGGTGGTCACATGGCTTCGAAAGCATTATGTGGAGCACCGCTTCAAATCGTTGGAAATACTTGAAACTTGCCTGTAAAGCGGTTATAATGTGGAATAGTTAAGCCCTTGTGGCAGGTAAGGAGGAAGTTTAATGAAGAAATGGATGTCGGCTGTCTGTGTCTTGATGGCTGTTCTCTTCATGACTGGATGTGGCAAGGATAATTCCTTCAACCCGTCGGTATCTTCACTTTACATAGAAAAGAACGGAGAGATCACACAGGCGATCGTGGAAAGCTTTGCTCAGGAGTACTATAGTCTTGATGAGTTTTCAGCCATGGTACAGAAGGAAGTAGATGTCTACAACCAGAAGCTGGGAGAGACAAAGATCACGGTCGAAAGTACAGAAGTCAAAGACAGCGTGATGTATCTGAAGCTGCATTATGCGGATGCGGATACGTATAGACTTTATAATGAAGAATATCTGTTTGTGGGATCTGTGGAGGACGCTCTGTCAGAAGGGCTGTCATTTAACATGATCTTCCGTGATGCAGACTATGAAGGTGAATATACAGCAGCGGATGTGACAGAGAATAAGAGTGAAACTGTGGCAGTTGCAAAGGAAGAAGGCGTGATCCAGCTGGAGAAGCCGGTGAAATACGTCAGCAGTAATGTGGAAATACTGGATGCACATACCGTGGAAGTGATGCCCATTGAAGCGGAAGATGAGTACGCCTATATTATTTATTAAAGATGAAGGAGAACAGTTATGGAAAAGACAATGGAAAAAATCGTAGCTCTTGCAAAGAACCGTGGATTTGTATATCCGGGAAGTGAGATCTATGGTGGGCTTGCAAACACCTGGGATTACGGTAATCTTGGAGTAGAGCTTAAGAATAATGTAAAGAAAGCATGGTGGAAAAAATTCGTTCAGGAGAATCCGTACAACGTAGGTGTTGACTGCGCGATCTTAATGAACTCCCAGACATGGGTAGCATCCGGACATATCGGCGGTTTCTCCGATCCGTTAATGGACTGTAAGGCATGTAAAGAGCGTTTCCGTGCCGACAAGCTCATCGAGGACTACATGGCAGAGAAAGGCGTTGAGCCGGAGACTCCGATCGATGGCTGGAGCCAGGAGCAGATGAAGAAGTACATCGACGACAACCAGATCCCGTGCCCGAGCTGCGGAAAGCATGACTTCACTGATATCCGTCAGTTCAACTTAATGTTCAAGACATTCCAGGGCGTTACCGAGGATGCAAAGAACACGGTTTACTTAAGACCGGAGACAGCACAGGGTATTTTCGTAAACTTCAAGAATGTCCAGAGAACATCCAGAAAGAAAGTTCCGTTCGGTATCGGACAGATCGGTAAGTCCTTCCGTAACGAGATCACACCGGGTAACTTCACATTCCGTACCAGAGAGTTCGAGCAGATGGAGTTAGAGTTCTTCTGCAAACCGGGTACAGACCTTGACTGGTTCGCATACTGGAAACAGTTCTGCATCAAGTGGCTGCAGGATCTCGGCATCAAACCGGACGAGATGCGTGCGCGTGACCATTCTCCGGAGGAGCTCTGCTTCTACAGTAAGGCAACCACAGACCTTGAGTTCTTATTCCCGTTCGGCTGGGGCGAGCTCTGGGGTATCGCGGACAGAACCGATTACGACCTGACACAGCATCAGAACGTATCCGGACAGGATATGTCCTACTTCGACGATGAAGTAAACGAGAAGTACATCCCGTACGTTATCGAGCCGTCACTCGGCGCAGACCGTGTAACACTTGCATTCCTCTGCTCCGCATATGACGAGGAAGAGTTAGAGGGCGGCGATGTCCGCACCGTTATGCACTTCCATCCGGCAATCGCTCCGGTGAAGGTTGGTATCCTTCCGTTATCCAAGAAGTTAAACGAGGGCGCTGAGAAGGTATACGCAGAACTCTCCAAATACTACAATTGTGAGTTCGATGACAGAGGAAATATCGGTAAGAGATATCGTCGTCAGGATGAGATCGGAACTCCGTTCTGTGTAACCTACGACTTTGACTCTGAGACGGATGGATGCGTAACTGTCCGTGACCGTGACACCATGGAGCAGGAGCGTGTAGCAATTGCTGATCTTGACAAATATTTTGATGAGAAATTTGCATTCTAATCAGTGCTCAGAGGTTGACGAAAATACGTTATAATGATAATTTATAAATTGGAGTAATGGTTCAGAGCCATAGTTTATATGGCTCTGGATAGTTATAAAATATATAACAAAGGAGTATAATTATGAATCTTTCACCACTTCAGAAAGCAAGATATGAGTACAGCCCGAAGCTTCCGGGAATGCTCAGAAACGGTATTGCAGAGATCGCTGTTAAAGAAGGCGAGAAGACCACAAGTGCAGCAGATCAGGAGAAGATCGCTGAGCTGTTCCCGAATACTTATGGCGAGCCGGAGGTTACCTTTGAAAAAGGACAGAACACTTCTGCAGCTAAGAAACAGGTAGTAGGTGTTATCCTTTCCGGTGGACAGGCACCAGGCGGACATAATGTTGTAAGTGGTCTGTATGATGCACTGAAGGCAACCAATAAAGAGAATGTTCTGATTGGTTTCAAGGGTGGTCCAAGCGGACTGATCGAAGACAATTTCATCGTATTTGATGATGCATATATCAATGAGTACAGAAATACCGGTGGATTCGATATCATCGGTTCTGGAAGAACCAAACTGGAGACTGAAGAGCAGTTCAAGATTGCTACTGAGGTTTGCAAAAAACATGGTATCACCGCAATCGTTATCATCGGTGGTGATGATTCCAATACCAATGCATGTGTACTTGCTGAGTACATGGCAGCACATAAGACCGGTGTACAGGTAATCGGATGCCCGAAGACCATCGACGGAGACCTTAAGAATGAGGATATCGAGATTTCCTTTGGTTTTGATACTGCAACCAAGACTTACAGCGAGCTTATCGGAAACATCGAGAGAGACTGTAACTCCGCTAAGAAGTACTGGCATTTCATCAAAGTTATGGGACGTAGTGCTTCTCATGTAGCACTTGAGTGTGCACTGGAGTGCCAGCCGAACATCTGCCTGATTTCTGAGGAAGTTAAGGCTAAGAAACAGTCTCTGTCCGAGATTGCAGATTATATCGCAGATGCTGTAGAAAAGAGAGCAGCAAACGGCAACAACTTTGGTGTTGTTGTAATCCCGGAGGGTGTTGTTGAGTTTGTTCCGGAGTTCTCTGCACTGATCAGCGAGATCAATGAGCTTCTTGCAGGAAGCAAAGCAGATGCTTTTAATGCTCTGGAAAGCTGGGCTGAGAAATATGCATTCATCGAGAAAGGTCTTTCCAAAGAGGCTATGGAAGTATTTGCAATCCTTCCGCAGGCTATTCAGCAGCAGCTGTTCCTTGAGAGAGATCCGCACGGAAACGTACAGGTATCTCTGATCGAGTCCGAGAAACTGTTTGCAGCACTGGTAGGTGACAAACTGAAAGCAAGAAAAGCAGCAGGAACCTACACTGGAAAATACGCAACCCAGACTCATTTCTTCGGATATGAAGGAAGATGTGCGTTCCCGTCTAACTTTGATGCTGACTACTGCTACTCTCTTGGATATAATGCATTCATGCTGATCCAGTACGGATACAATGGATACCTTTCCAAGGTTTCCAATCTGTCCAGACCGGCAGAAGAGTGGGTTGCAGGCGGTATGCCGATCACCAAGATGATGAACATTGAGAGAAGACATGGCGAGGACAAGCCGGTTATCAAGAAAGCACTTGTTGAGCTTGATGGTAAGCCATTCAAATATTTTGAAGCACACAGAGACGAGTGGGCTGTTGAGACCTCTTATGTATTCCCGGGAGCAATCCAGTACTACGGACCGACCGAGGTATGCGATATCACAACCAGAACTCTGGCTCTTGAGCAGGGTAAATAAGTATAATAGTAAAAACAAAAAAAATCCTGTCGTCGAAAGACGGCAGGATTTTTTTTGACATAGTACCACCTTATAAATGGAACATATGTTAATAAAATGTCAAAAGTTCAGTATGGTAAAGTGATAAATATTGTGTAAACTGCACAAATGTCGGTTGACAAAACATTTATATGTGTTACAATAAATATGTGCGCATAGTAGGCCTGGCAGCTACACGATGCGCATTTTTGATTTACATTTTTTATATTATTAGGAGGGCATGTAATGGCAAAGTGGGTTTATCTTTTCACAGAGGGAGACGCTGGTATGCGTAATCTGCTGGGAGGCAAAGGCGCCAATCTGGCAGAGATGACGAATATCGGACTTCCGGTTCCGCAAGGATTCACAATCACAACAGAGGCGTGTACACAGTATTATGAGGATGGTCGTGAGATCAACGAAGAGATCCAGGGACAGATTAATGAATATATTGTAAAAATGGAGGAGATTACCGGCAAAAAATTCGGGGATACTGAAAATCCTCTTCTGGTGTCTGTACGTTCTGGTGCGAGAGCATCCATGCCGGGTATGATGGACACTATCTTAAATCTTGGTCTTAATGAGACCGTTGTAGATGTTCTGGCGCAGAAATCCGGAAATGCTCGTTGGGCATGGGACTGTTATCGTAGATTTATCCAGATGTATTCTGATGTCGTTATGGAAGTGGGCAAAAAGTATTTTGAAAAGCTCATTGACGAGATGAAAGAGAAAAAAGGTGTGAAGCTTGATGTTGAGCTTGATGCTGATGATCTGAAAGAACTGGCTAATCAGTTCAAAGCTGAATATAAAGAGAAGATTGGTGCTGACTTCCCGGATGATCCGAAGGAGCAGCTGATGGGTGCGATCAAAGCAGTCTTCCGTTCCTGGGACAACCCTCGAGCAAATGTATATCGTCGTGACAACGATATCCCGTATTCCTGGGGTACTGCAGTTAACGTAATGCCTATGGTATTCGGTAACTTAAACAACGAGTCTGGTACAGGTGTTGCATTCACCCGTGATCCGGCAACCGGTGAGAACAAGCTTATGGGTGAGTTCTTAATCAATGCACAGGGCGAGGACGTTGTTGCAGGTGTCCGTACACCTATGCCGATCGCTCAGATGGAGCAGGAGTTCCCGGAGGCATACGCTGAGTTCTTAAAGGTTTGCGAGACTCTTGAGAACCATTACCATGATATGCAGGATATGGAGTTCACAGTAGAGAACAAGAAGCTCTACATGTTACAGTGCCGTAACGGTAAGAGAACAGCTCCGGCTGCATTAAAGATCGCTTGCGACCTCGTAGATGAGGGACACAAGACAGAGGAAGAGGCAGTATTGATGATCGACCCGCGTAACCTCGATACACTGCTTCATCCGCAGTTCGATGCTGCTGCATTAAAGGCTGCTACACCGATGGGCAAAGGTCTTGGAGCATCTCCTGGTGCTGCCTGCGGTAAGATCGTATTCACTGCAGAGGATGCAGAGGCTTGGAATGCAAGAGGAGAGAAGGTCGTATTAGTACGTCTTGAGACATCTCCGGAGGATATCACTGGTATGAAGGCTTCCCAGGGTATCTTAACCGTTCGTGGCGGTATGACATCTCACGCTGCCGTAGTTGCACGTGGTATGGGTACCTGCTGTGTATCCGGATGCGGCGACATCGCTATGGACGAGGAGAATAAGAAGTTTACACTGGCCGGCAAAGAGTTCCATGAGGGAGACTGGATCTCCATCGACGGTACAACCGGTAATATCTATGATGGCGAGATCAAGACTGTTGACGCTACCATCGCAGGCGAGTTCGGACGTGTTATGGCATGGGCTGACAAGTACAGAACATTAAAGGTTCGTACCAATGCAGATACACCGGCAGACGCTAAGAAAGCTCGTGAGCTTGGCGCTGAGGGTATCGGACTTTGCCGTACAGAGCATATGTTCTTCGAGGAAGACAGAATTGCTGCATTCCGTGAGATGATCTGCTCTGATACCGTAGAGGAGAGAGAAGCTGCCCTTGATAAGATTCTTCCGTATCAGCAGGGTGACTTTGAGAAGTTATACGAAGCACTGGAAGGCTGCCCGGTAACCATTCGTTTCCTGGATCCGCCTCTTCATGAGTTCGTTCCGACAGAGGAAGCTGACATCGAGAAGCTTGCAAAAGCTCAGGGCAAGTCTGTTGAGACAATCAAGAACATCATCGCTTCTCTGCATGAGTTCAACCCGATGATGGGTCACAGAGGATGCCGTCTTGCAGTTACCTATCCGGAGATTGCAAAGATGCAGACAAAGGCTGTTATCCGTGCAGCAATCAACGTACAGAAGGCTCATCCGGACTGGACTGTAAAGCCGGAGATCATGATTCCGCTTGTATGCGAAGTAAAAGAGTTAAAGTATGTGAAGAAGGTTGTTGTTGATACTGCTGACGCTGAGATTGCAGCAGCAGGTGTAAAGCTTGAGTATGAAGTAGGAACAATGATCGAGATCCCGAGAGCAGCTCTGACTGCAGACGAGATCGCAACAGAGGCTGATTTCTTCTGCTTCGGTACAAACGACCTGACACAGATGACATTCGGTTTCTCTCGTGATGATGCAGGTAAGTTCTTAAATGCTTACTATGATACCAAGATCTTCGAGAACGATCCGTTTGCAAAACTGGATCAGACAGGTGTTGGCAAGCTGATGGATATGGCAATCAAGCTTGGCAAGCCGGTAAATCCGAAGCTTCATGTAGGTATCTGTGGAGAGCACGGTGGAGATCCTTCTTCCGTAGAGTTCTGCCACAAGATCGGTCTGGATT
>OGEP01002770.1_pt1 | contig 14589 bp, 6 predicted proteins | sample 1570721 | NCBI WGS metagenome assembly OGEP01 (sample SAMEA2582131, study PRJEB24529) | metagenome | biome: Human gut stool | place: China | collected 2011 | reverse complement strand
CAGATGTTTCTATTAAAGTAGCAGAAGCAGTCGCTAAAAAAGCACAAGAGCAAGGCCTTGCGCGTGCTAAGGAAACAGATATGGCTAAAGCAGTTCGTGATTTGAAGTGGTATCCAGAGTATAAATAATTCATTTTTGCTTCCTATCCTTCGCTAGCGACAGGTTTGTATGGGCTGTGGACTTAAGTAATTTAGAAAGGATACCTATGTCACTTTTTTTAACCTCGATTACGAGTATCATTCCGATTATCGCTATCATCATTTTGGGATATATTCTGCAGGTGAAAGGATGGTTTGGAGATAGTTTTGGTCCAAACCTATCTCGTTTGATCATGAATGTTGCCTTGCCAGCGTCAATCTTTGTGTCGGTGATGAAATACCTAACACTAGATAAGCTAATCAGTCTCTCTGGAGGCCTCCTTTATACTTTTGTAGCATTTATCTTGGGATATGTCGTAGCTTATATTGCAGTTATACTTTTCAAGGTCCGTCCAGGACGTCGAGGAACCATGATTAATACCTTTGTGAATGCCAATACTATTTTTATTGGTTTACCACTAAACGTTGCTCTTTTTGGGGATCAGGCGCTTCCTTACTTCTTAATTTACTATATCACCAATACGATTTCTACCTGGACATTGGGCGTGTATTTGATGACGAGCGACAGTAAATCGGGTCAAAGCAAAGAGACAAGTAAATTTGACTGGAAGAAATTACTACCAGCTCCGCTTGTAGGTTTTCTTGTGGCTCTACTATTTTTGATTCTCCGAATCTCTATTCCAGATTTCGCAACGAATACCTTAACTTATGTTGGAAATATCGTCACTCCCCTATCTCTGATTTATATCGGTATTGTTCTTGCAAAGGCAGGCTTGAATACGATTGCTTTTGATAAAGATACAATTGTCACTTTAGTTGGACGCTTTATTCTAGCTCCTCTAATCATGCTTCTTGTATTGAAGTTCTTTGCACCAAATATGGCGACAGTAGAATTTAAGACCTTTATGATTCAGTCCGCTACACCAGCTTTAGCTGTTCTCCCGATCCTTGCTAATCAGGGAAAAGGAGATGTGGAATTCTCTACGAATGTGGTGACTCTAAGTACGGTTCTATTTATCGTTGTTATTCCAATATTACAAACTTTGTTAGGATAAGAGGAAGAGATTGTGAGAACAATTTTGAATGGCGTGAAAAAATGGCAGAGACTTATCAAACTTGTGCTATTTTTATCTATTGCTAGTCTGGTTATTGTAGAGATAATCAGACTTTTTAAGACCATTTCGTTTGATAAGATTGGAGCAATCTTTGGAGAACTATCTCCAATAAAAGTCATTAGTTTAGCTTTGCTTGGTTTTATGGCAGTAGCGCCTATGATGCTCTATGATAGAATTCTAAATAAAGAACTTAATCAGAAACAAAAATTATCTTACTTACTAGAAACAAGTTGGACCATAAATAGCTTGAATAATATGATTGGCTTCGCCGGTTTGGTGGATGTTGGTTTACGCTATTCGTTTTATGGGGATGAAGAGCGTCCTGAAAAAAGTATGCAAGGAATTTCTCGTGTCATCCCGTATTTTATGAGTGGTTTCTCACTGTTTGCACTGATAAGTTTAGTTTTCACAATTATATTTCCTATTTCAATGGGGATTAAACAGTATTGGCCAGCTCTTTTGGGAGCTTGTCTCTATCTTCCAATTATTTTATTTATTTCTAACAGAAAAAATGGGTCTATTTTGGTCAATTGAGTGGAAGGACAATTTTATCTTTAGTATTAGCTTCTGCCCTTGATTGGGCTAGCGTATTAAGTTTTTTTCTTTTGGTTGGGTATGCTTTAGGCTATAATTTACCAATTTATGATATAATCCCCCTCAAGGGATTTAGTTCTGTGTAAAACGGAGCTAAATCCTTTTTATATAGTAAAATCAATACCATTAGGAAATGATTTGATTTTTATTAAAAATATGAGATAATAGATTCGGACTAATTTTAAACAGCAATTTTAGAGGGAGACAATTATGTCAAAACGACTATTATCGGATGATCCGAATGCCTCCAAGCCCCTTAAGGAGCTTTTCTGGGAAAATGCGGAAAAAGCTCGTATGGGGGAGTTTTGGAAAGATAAAAAGAGTTACAAAGAGCTTTCAGAAGCTACGGGGATTCCGTCAGGAAGCCTTCGGATGCTTTTTATGAACAAGCCTAAGGGAAATATCCCAAAGATTGTAACGATTACTAACGGTCTGGCTGAGGTGACTGGGAAAAACATTACACTTGGAAAGCTCTTAGCTCGAGACAATCAGCATGAGGGTTTTGAGTTTCCAAGAGATCCTGATCAGGTCACCCAGAACTTGTGGCACAACATTCGCAAGAAGTTGGAAATCACGGAAGATATGGCTGAGGGGGAAGTCAGAGAACGCATGACAGATTTTGTGGTATCATCTGGCATGGCTCAAACCAACTATAACCTGATCAATCAAACAGGAACGGTATCGCTTGATACTTTGGAAAAATTCTCCAAAAGACTTAGAGTCGAGCCTTATGAATTATTAGCTACCATAAGACGAAGGGAGATTGTTGATAAGGTTGAAGGTCCTGTTCCTAAGGAAAATGTTAGCGACTCCCACATTGATATTGGCAAGCTTAATACTTTCATTAAATCACAACCTTACTCGCCCAATGGTCAAGAGGTGGCATCTGCAGACTTAAGCCCACAGAATCTCTATCATTATTATGCCAAGGGAAATGTCGGAGATATGCCCATAAAAACAGCCTATAAGTTTAAAAGACTTGTGGATATCTATGAAGCAGAATATGGTATTCTTGAACCTTCAAGCAGAGTATTAGATGTCAAGGAACTGGAAAAATTCCTTTATAGTGGCATGATTACTGGCTATGCCATTGCTAAAACAGGGTTGATGAATGCGACCAATGGAAATCTCTATATCAAGGGCAAACGTCCTATCGAATCCATGCAACTGGATCGTGCCTTCGGTCTCTATAAACACCTAAAAAGACTGAAAAAGGACTAATAAATTCTTTACCAAACAAAAAGCCAAAATCAGAATTCTGATTTTGGCTTTTTGTTTGTTTTTTTATCTGTATGACTAGTAAGAATAATTTTAGTCGATTTTCTTACATTTCTTACAATTGCTTCACACGTCCATTTTCATCAAAATGATAAGTCACACCATTGATGGTACGTGTTTGGTTGGTGACGAGAAATATCTTGACTACTCTTAGTGTTCTTTTCAAAGTAAAGTAGGACACATCATTAAGAAATAGCACGTTTTATTAATCAAAACTTTTATAAATTAGGTATATTTTAATTTACTGCAAATAATATAAATTTATTATAAATTATAATGTATTATTAATTTTTAATCTTCATAACCGTGTTGGATATGTGTTGTTAAATTATGAAAATAAGATGATTGTTTGTTGTAATCTTTGTTTCATTATGTTAAACGACATATATACTGTATCGTTATAAAAATCGTACTAGTGTAAAAAAACTGAAAATTTTATTGACAGTTAAATTATAAAGGAGTAGAATACGGTTACAGCATGAATGTTAAGCAACAGCAATTGAATCATAATTCAATTGGGAGGAATTTATGAAATGAAAGATTTTTTTAATCGACGCCAACGTTTTTCTTTGAGAAAATATTCAATCGGCGTTTGCTCAGTGCTTTTGGGAACGGCACTGTTTGCAGCACATGGTGCACAAGCTGATGAGCTTGCCAGTACCGACACACCGGTAACACCAGAGGAATCTGTTACCGGCGATGATTCGAGTAGTTTAGTAACTACTTCAACAACAACGGCACAACAGACAGATCCTACGTCTGTTGTTTCAGCATCTACCGAACCATCTGCAACACTTGATTTAACTCCAAGTGTAACAACTTCTGCGGATGCATCAACAGGAGAAATAACAAATACACAGGCTGAGACAGCAAAAGAATCTAATGAGTCTGTTTCAGAATCATCTGTTGAGAATCATTCAGATAAAGTGAGTCAAACTGATAGTCACGAAAATTCATCTGATAAAACTCAAAAGTCATCTAATTCGGATGATTCTAATCGTTCTAGTCGTACGCGTCGTGATACGAGTGCAGCAGCATCAGCTTCATCAACGGTAGCAGTAGATGCTCAGAAAGAAGTATCTAGTTGGAGTGAATTTGTTGCAGCACTTCAAGACAGTAGTATTAAAGAAATTACCGTTAAAGGTAATATCGTAGCAGCAGGTGATAATGGTAATACAGATAATGGACGTTCAGGATCTGTTGACCGTAAAATCACTATTAACACTCAAGCACGTCCACTTACAATCAAAGGTGAAAATCAAAATGCTAGTCTAGATCTTTTGTCAAATACCTTAGAATTAACTGGTGCAGCTTGGGAACTTAACTTCAAAAACCTTAAATTGGCATCAGCTAACTCAAAGGGACCTGTTGATTTATCTAAGACAAGTGGTCCAAATACTGTTACTTTTGACAATGTAACCAGTGTTGGTTCATCACTTTATGGTGGTGGTGGAAACACCAATGTTGTTATTAAAGGAAACACAACATCAACTGTTAGTGATAGCTATCAATCTGGAAATGGACAAACTCAGTATGTTCAACGTAACGTGGGACAAGCTGGTAGATCAGATAAACGTCGTGAATCAAACATTCATGATGCTAAAGCTGTTATTGTTTCTGAGGGGGCTAGTCTAACACTTAACCGTTCTTCTCAAGGGGATGCAATCACTCTTGAAAGTGGCGCTAAAGTTAGTGTTCAAGATAGAGCTAACCTAACCATTAACATGAACACTGATAACGCTACAGATAGTGCTCGATATCATAATGCTGGTATCTTTATGGCAGATGGCGGTACAGTAGAAACAGGTAAAGAGTCAAAACTTGTACTTAACACTAGTATCGGACAAGGTATTTCGCTTGGTATCAATCGACCTGGAGATGGTGTAACAGATAAAGATCGTTTCGGTGGTTATGGTACTGGAAATAGCAATCGTAAGAATGGTCCAAGTAAAGTTATTATCGGAGACGGTGCGACCTTTGAATTAAATGGTCGTGATGGTGTGATGGCCGGTAATAATGCTGAGTTTACAACGGGTGCAACTTCTAAAGTTCGTTTTGAAAATAAAGGCCGTGGTGTTGCGATTGACCTTGGTAATAATTCGAAAGTTAATTTTGGTAAAAATTCTACCAATACATTCCACTCAGTAGGTAAAGGTCCTAAGAGTGGTGGAGGCCCTTCAGGAAGCTATGACGGTTATAACTATATTGGTCTAAATGAAAATGGTCGTATTGTCGTAGATGACTATGCAACATTCCGTGTACAAATGGATGATCGCGGTGATAATGCTTGGGACGATGTTATTTCACTTGGTTCTGAAAATGGCCAAAAGGATCAACCATTATTCCAGGCTAATAAGGGTTCTATCGTAGACATTCGAGATGATAATACTAACTACTATGCTGAATTGATTTCAGTAGCGTTGGGAAATAGTTCTAATACCTTTTTCCAATTTAACAATCCACTTTATGTCTCATTACTACGTTATACTAGATCAGATGGTCTCTCAGCTGGAGAGGTGACTGGTAAATTGCCTGCATCTACTCCTCAAGGTAATAACCCTGAAGATATTGGTCATGGTAATATTCTTTATATTTCGAATAAATCAGCTAGTTCAGGTAACCGAGTAGAATTTAACGGTCCGACAGGAACACTCGTTAATCCAGGTCTTGGAACATATACTGTTTATTCATTGAATAAAGATGGTAGAGATGCACAAAGTCGTAATAAGCAAAGTTCTGTTTGGACTAATATCCAAGGTGGAGCATTGAGTATTGCCGGTTTCCAAAGTAACCATGCTGATATTAATCCTGCAAATGCACAATCAGTTCCAACAGGTTCATCTACAGGTGGTATCTCAGCAACTGACAGAACATATGGTATCGACCCTGTTGGTGATAACCGTCAAAACATTTGGATTTCGAACGGCTCAACAATCAATCCTACAGCTATCCATAAAAATGTTATCAAATACGTTTATGAAGATGGCACACCAGTTAAAGATGACGTCATTCAATCATCTGATTGGAATCGTACTCTTGAGGTTGCCATTGATCAGGACCAATTTAAAGATGTTTTGAAGAATTCAACTGTAAGTAATGGTGATGAATTCTTGACTGCTTACAGTAAAGCAAAATACAATGTTGGTGATATCGATGGCGATGGTAAAGCTGATACAGGATGGAGAGTAGCAGGAACGACAAACGATGAGACTGTCAACTATACTGCTGTAACTTCTCCTAAGCTAAGTGGCTATAAGGCAGAAATTTTATCAACTAATGTTCCTGGTCTAAAAGCAGGAGACAATGCAGATAGTGTAGCTGCTTCTTATACTTACAATCCTTCTACTGCGCCAGCAGATACTATCATTGAAACTAGTGCAGGTCGCAGAACAATTTCTGACACTTATTGGCGTAATATTGTAGCTAAATCTGATTTAGGAAGCTATGAAACAGTAGTTGTCTACAAGAAAGAGAAACAGAAAGCGACGATTCATTATGTTGATGTGTCAGCTAATAATAAAGAATTAGCTAGTGATTCTGTTGAAGGTGATTCAGGCGCTACTATTGATTACTCAACTGCTAACAAGATTCAAGAGTTTGTTGATAAAGGATACAAACTAGTGGAAGATGGTTTCACCAAAGCGACAGCAGATGATAAGAAATATGATAATGATGCTTCTGTAAATCAAGAATTTACTGTTAAGTTAGAACATGATAAAGTTCCAGTTGGGCCAAATGATCCACATAATCCAACAGATCCAATCAATCCAAATGATCCAAACAGTCCAAACTACCCTGCGAAAGATCAATGGAAGAAAGATGTGACATCAACTGTTCATTATGTAGGAGCAGGTGCTCAAACACCACCTGATAACGTTCAAAACGCCCAATGGACACGTACATTGGAACTTGATAAAGTTACAGGTGAAATTCTTAACCCTAATGAACCATGGGTAGCTAATAAGACGGATTATGCGTCAGTGCCAACACCAAATGTCACTGGCTACTATGCGGATAAAGCAAGCGTTCCAACTAAGACGGTTACCCAAGATAATCTTGAAGAAACGGTTACTTATAAACCGCTTGGAAGCTTGGTTCCAAAACCAGAAACACCAAACGATCCAAACTTCCCATCAACACCAGGTGTTAAATATCCGAACGATCCAACAGATCCAACGAAACCAGGTCAACCGGTCGTGCCAGATGTTCCAGGATATGAACCACATCTTCCAGATCCAAAGGATCCAACCAAACCAGGTCAACCAATCCAACCAGGAACACCTGTAACACCTGATAAACCAGGTGAAGATACACCAATCATCTATGTACCAAAAACAAATGATGTAACGCAACCAACGAAACAAACAGTAACGTTTGAAGGAGCAGGTTCAACTACACCAAAAGATGATGTTCAAAGCGACTATACTTTCACAGGTAAGAAGAATCAAGCTGATGGTACAACAACATGGACTGAAAACAGTCATACTTACGGTAGGGAAAGTGTTCCAGTAGTTTCTGGTTACTACGCTGACAAGTCTGAAGCAGGTAGTAAAACAGTCACTCCTACCAATCCTAATGCTGAAGATGTTGTAACTTATAAACCACTTGGTAAGATTATTCAGGTAGATGAAGATGGAAATGTTATTCCTAATTCAAGTTCTGTAACATACAACAATAATCCATCAAATCCTAGAGAAGCAGCAGAAACTAAAATTCCAGATGCACCAACAGGATATGTGATTAAGGAAGAACAACCACAAGCATGGGGTTACAATATTGTTGATAAAACTATTGAACCAAATGATGAAAGTGATCCAGATCGAATTTCACAAGATACGAAGATTGTTTATGTTAAAGCAGATCAAAAAGCAGTCATCAAGTACGTTGATCAAACAACAGGTCAACCCCTTGCCAATGATCAAGTCGGAGGTAAATCAGGTGAGGCTATCAACTACTCAACTGCGGACAAGATCAAGTACTATGAAGATCGTGGTTATGTTCTCGTAAGCGATGAATTCCCAGCAGGAGCTCACTTCGACAACGATGCTTCAGTAGATCAAACATGGACAGTTACCTTGAAACATGGTGAAACACCAGTAGGACCAAATGATCCACATAACCCAACAGATCCAATCAATCCAAATGATCCAAACAGTCCTAAGTACCCAGCGACAGATCAATGGAAGAAAGATGTCACATCTACTGTTAAATATGTGGTATCAGATGGTAAGGTAGCAGCCCCAGCAGATCATGTTGAAAAGGCGACATGGACACGTACCCTTACCTTGGATAAAGTTACAGGTAAAGAACTTTCAGCGACACCATGGGCATCAGATAAGACAGCCTACGCTGCAGTTCCAACACCAGGTTTGACAGGCTACTACGCTGATAAAGCAAGTGTTGCTTCTAAGACAGTTACTCAAGAAAACCTTGAAGAAACTGTTACTTACAAACCACTTGGAAACTTGGTTCCAAAACCAGTGACACCAAACGATCCAAACTTCCCATCAACACCAGAAGTGAAGTATCCAAACGATCCAACAGATCCAACGAAACCAGGTCAACCGGTTGTGCCAGATGTTCCAGGTTACAAGCCATACTTGCCAGATCCAAAAGATCCAACGAAACCAGGTCAACCAATCCAACCAGGAACACCTGTAACACCAGAGGATCCAGGTAAAGATACACCAATCATTTATGTTCCGGTTACTCCTGATAAACCTGTAACTCCTCCAGAACAACCTAAGGTACCAACACCTAAGAAACCAGAGGAGCCAGAACAACCAGTTAAACCAGAACAACCAGTAAGTCCAACTGTTATTGAAGAAGTAACTCCACAAGTTGCTCAACCTCAAGAACAAGCAGTTCTACCAGAGACAGGAACAGAAAGTGGACATATTGCAGAAGTGACAGGTTTGTCAGCCTTGATTACAGGTCTTGGACTAGGTCTTTTGGGCCGTCGTCGTAAGAAAGAAGACTAATAACAAAGAGAATCCTTCCCTTCTTCTAAATAGTTAGTTAAAATAAAAAATTAGTCTTCAAAAAAAGAGGTTCTTCCCTATAGGTTGGGGGAGGACCTTTTTTGATCTATTTTTTAACCTAAGTACAAAATTGGAGTCTTGATTTTGTACTTTTATTCTTGATATGTGATTAAAGAAAATGCTTAAAAAGGAAGTTGAAATTAATCAACTTCCTTTAGTATAGATGTCTTGTGAGAAAATTTTAGTCGATTTTCTTACATTTCTTACAATTGCTTTGCACGTCCATTTTCATCAAAGTGATAAGTCACACCATTGATGGTACGTGTTTGGTTGGTGACGAGCTCACCAGAGTTGTCATCGTAGTAACGAGTTCCCTTGTAGTCTGTAACGAAATCGCCCTTCACTTGTTTACCTTCATAATCAAAGTAGAGGTGTTGACCATTGATAACTTGATCAAAGAGAAGAGCCTTACCATCGTTACCGAAGTAGTACCAGTTGCCCTTCCAATTAACGAATTGATTGGTTACAGCAGCACCTGTTTCAGCGTCAAAGTAGTAGTAACTGTAGATTTTAGGTTCGATGATAGTACTACTAGATGTCCGAGGATATCTAGTAGACTCTTTTTGCTCAGGACTAAGCACTTTATCTTTTGCGAGATAACCAGTAACTAAGCTTGTAGACTCTGTATTATCGAGATAATAGAGTTTCCCATCGATTTCTTGAAGACCGAGAAGTTTATTACCATTTTCATCAGTATAGTACCAATCGCCACCTACTTGATGGAATCCTTTTTCTCTGACTGCTGCTCCAGTAACCTCATCGTAGAAAGGTCCTGAACCGGAAGGCCCAAAAGTTCCTTGACGGGCTTGTCCATTTTCATAGAACGAATAGGTTACACCATTAATGGTATGAGAACCAGAAAGTGGTTTACCATCTTTATCATAATAGAAGAGCCCATTATCAGCACGAACAAATTGGTTCCGTGGGACTTCCTTCTGTTCACCGGTATCCTTATCATAGTAGTGGCCATTTTTAACTACGTTTTTGAATTGTGTTCCGAGGTGATCGTCAAAGTAGACAGGGATACCGTCAATGGTATGAGCACCTTTTAGAATATTGCCTTGCTTATCTGCATAGAACCACTTACCTCGAGTTGTAAAGTAACGCCCCTTAACAAGTTCACCAGTATCCTTGTCATAATACTTAACTGGGATACCAAAGACAACAAAGCTATCATAGAGAACATTAATGCCATCTTCATCTACAAAGTCATCTTTAGCTTGTATTCCAAATACCTTGTCGAAATGCACCTGAACGCCATTGATGACGTGGTCACCTTTAAGGATTTTGCCATTTGAACCGACATAATACCAATGGTTATTAATATTATGGTAACGATTTTTTTCGAGTGTAATTCTCGCACCAGAGTCTTTATCATAGTAGTAACCGTCGTCTCCAAAATCACCTTTAACTTGTCGTCCATAATAAGAATCAAAGTAGACAGGAACATTATTTATGGTTTGTGAACCTTTTAATGGTTTGCCCTCAGCATCAACATAGTACCAATATTTATCTATATTGACATAACGGTTGGTCACAAGTGCACCAGTTGAGGCATCGTAGTATTTACCATTACCTCCGAAGTCACCTTTCACTTGGGCACCGGTCTTATTATCGAAGTAGTACTCTTTACCATCAATACGAGTAGCACCCTTCATGGCTACACCTTTTGCGCAAACGAAGTAGCTCTTATCGTTGACTGTTACGAATCGGTTGCTTACTAGCTTACCAGTGTGTTCATCATAATAGCGGTTATCCTTGTCAAAATTCCCTTTTATTTGAACACCATTTTCATCGAAATAGACTTGAGCTCCATTGATGATATGGCTGCCCTTTATAATTTGTCCTCTATCATTGAGATAGTACCATTTTCCTTTGATTTCAACAAAATGATTGGTTCCTAAATTGACGAAAACACCATCCTGATCGTAAAAGTGTCCATTAGGAGCAAAGCGATCAATGATTTGAGTCCCAAATTTATCGTCAAAGTAGGATGATCGACGATTAATTCGATACTCACCATACACGGGATTCCCTTTATCATCTAGATAATAACGTTCATATTGTTTTGTATCATTGCTGTAGGCCACGATAAATTGATTTTTGAGAAGAGCACCAGAATCTTTATCATAGAAATTTAGTTTTTTAGCATCATTAGGGTCTTTAGCAAAAACGCCTTTAGCTTGTATGCCATTTTCTTTATCGAAATAGACTTGAACCCCATCTATGGTTTGTGGTCCAGTCAGATCCTTACCATTGGCATCTCTGTAATGCCATTTGCCGTTTTGGTCGCTGTAATATTGACCGCCTGTAACGTTTACGTCCTCATTGATAACAGGAGTTGTCGCAGTTGTTTCACTAGTGGTACTGTCTCTTGTTGAAGCTGTGTGTGCTTCAACGTTGGCTGTTTCAGTAGGTGATTGACTTTCATTAGTGTTTGCTGAAGCCGTTTCTCTAGCGTTTTCCGAACTTGCTAACTCTGGAGCACCTGTTGAACTTTCAGCAGAAGCAGTTGCCTCAATTCCCTTTGTTTCAACTAAATCTGCTGTTGTTTCAAGATTGGCAGTAACACTTGCTGTCGTGTCATTCTTGAGTGTTTCACTAGCAGTTACTTCATCCGCAAAAGCAGCTCCTGCAATAAGTGCAAAACTAGCAAGAGCAGATGCACATGAAAATGCAATCAGATACTTTTTAGATGCGTGTTTTTTGGCCTTATCATTTTTTTTCATAATAAATACCCCCTTTTAATTTATATTATAAGACAATAAGAAAGCCTTTTCAAGATTATAATGAAAAGGCTTCCTTATAATGTGAAAAGGAGTAGACAAAAAGAAAAGTATACCTTTCTTTGAATATTAAGTGAGATTTTGCCAGTTCTTACTAAATCCAAGATTCATAAAAAACAAAAAAATCCAGGACCTGAGTCCTGAATTTAGGAGATTATGAAAAAGAAAAGTTTTAGGATGGTTATAGTATATAAAGCAAAGCCTAAAGTTTTCTTAAAGTAGAAGATGGAATTACTTTTTCATAATGATTACTGCTAATTTACACTAATTGAGCAGTTTTCCATTTCCCTCAGCATCAAAATGGTAGGTCTTACCTTCGATAGTGAGGGTAGTGTTCTCAGTACGTGCACCACTGTTAGGATCATAATAATGAAGTTTATCATTTACAGTGACTAGTTCCCCTTTAGCTTGTTTGCCGTCTCTATGGAAATAGACATGAGCCCCATCAATAGTTTGTTCACCGGTTAGTGCATACCAATTAGGTCCAAAGTAATACCAGTTACCATTAACCTCTTTATATTGATTTTTTATAGCAGTAGCTGTTTCCTTATCAAAGTAATAGATATGGCTACCATTAGGAATAAGTGATGGGAAATAGTCTTCAGTCAAGCCATTCGCCCTAACCCTACCATCAGCATATTTATTTGTCGGAGCATCAAACATATAAAGTTCTCCGTTGATAATGTGAAGCCCGAATGGGACGTGACCAGAAGCGGTAATGTAATATCTATTACCGTTTTTGGCCTTAACGAATTGAGGCCCTTTGACTTCTTTGTTGTTCAAATCATAGAATGAAGAGTAGCCATAAGGATATAGAAATTCTCCTTTAGCAAGGTGCGGATCTGCATCATACGTAAAGACATACTCTTTACCATTGATAGTTCGAACTCCCCCTTCTCTAAGTCTTTTGCCTTTAGCATCAACATAATAAGTCTTTCCATTCAAATCAACAAATTGTTCCTTAAGGCGGGCACCACTATTTTTATCGTAAAATGACTCGTTTTCAGCAAAGTTTCCTTTAACCTGCTTACCAGTACTATCGAAGTAGACCTCGACACCGTCAATGACTTGTTCACCAGTAAGGCGTTTGCCGTCATTACCAATATAATACCAATTATTGTTTATGTTTTGATAATGATTTTGTCCTAAGTCTACTCGGTCTCCTGAATTTTTACTGTAATAGTAGCCATCCGAAGCGAAGTCGCCCTTAATCTGTTTACCGTCTTGGTCAAAGAAAACATTATGACCATCAACGACATGGGCACCTTTAAGAGGAGTACCTTTAGCACCAATTCTATACCAATTGTTATTGAAGTTAACATAACGATTGGTTACTTGTACTCCTGAATTTTCATCATAGTACGCTCCATTTTCAGCAAAGTTCCCTTTAACTTGCTTGCCATCTTTATCAAAGTAAAAATTGTTGCCATCAATGACTTGTTCACCTTTTACAATTTTACCTTCGTTATTAAGATAGTACCAGTTACCGTTCACTTGAACAAACTGATTGTTGCCAAGATTAACGCGTGCTCCAGAATCTTTATCATAATAGAAACCGTCATCTGCGAAAATCCCTTTAGCTTGAACCCCATCTTTGTCAAAAAATACGGTTACGCCATTAATGACTTGCTCTCCTTTAAGAGCTTTAGAGTCTGAACCGATATAGAACCATTTATCTTTATTTTCATGGGTATTATATGAGTTACTCAGGTCATTGATTTGAACATAACGATTAGTAACAGGTTCCCCTGTAATTGCATCATAAAAAAGTCCATTAGGTGCGAAATTTCCCTTAACTTGAATACCGTATTCACCGAAGTTGAGATGCTTACCATTAATAATTTGTTCTCCCTTAATTGTATTGCCTTCGTTATCGAGGTAATAAATAAGGGTTCCTGATGGTTGCTCTAAGGAGACAAAGCTATTTTTGACAAGAGCTCCAGTGTCTTTATCATAATAATAACCATCGTAGCCAAAGTCTCCTTTTGCTTGGTGTCCTCTATAGTTAAAGTAGACACGAACGCCGTCAATAACTTGTGGACCTGTTACCACTTTTCCGTCTGACCCAAGATAATACCAATGGGTCTCTAGAGTTGGAGCCATAGAGCCGTTCGATTCGTAGCGTGTTAATTGAATATAACGGTTTGTCACGAGCTCGCCAGTATCCTTGTCATAGAATTGGCCGTAAGAATTAAAATCCCCTTTAATTTGATATCCGTAATAAGGGGTAAAGTAAACTTTCACACCATCAATGACTTGTTCACCTTTAAGTATCTTTCCATCTTCATCAACATAGAACCAATGGTTATCGATGAACACGTAGTGTTTTTTCCCTAGATCAACTAAATTACCATCTTGATCATAGAAACGCCATTACGCACCTGTGCTCCATCATACTTATCGAAATAGACAGATTTTCCATTGATGATTTGTTCACCTTTTAATTTGTCGCCATTTTTATCAACATAGAAAGGATAGATAGTGTTGTTATAGTTGTATTTAGTGCTAAAAACATAGCTATCTGTTACAAGGTTACCATCTTTATCGTAGAAGTGTTCATTGCTAGCAAATCCGTCTCGAACTTGAAGGCCGTTGTAATCATTGAAATAAACTTGTTTTCCTTGAATGGTTTGTGCACCTTTTAATGTTTCACCATTTTTATCAACATAGTAAACAC
>OGEP01002764.1_pt1 | contig 14615 bp, 12 predicted proteins | sample 1570721 | NCBI WGS metagenome assembly OGEP01 (sample SAMEA2582131, study PRJEB24529) | metagenome | biome: Human gut stool | place: China | collected 2011 | reverse complement strand
GTCAGGTCGACGAGCAGGTCGCCGTCCACGTACTGCTGGTAATAAGCGCCCTGCAGCATGGCCATGTCCGGCATGTCATTGCTGGCGGCGGCTGCGGACAGCGCCGTCAGATGGTCGCTGAAGCCGTTTGTCTGGCTTTCGATGGTGACGCCGGGGTTCTGCTCCGCGTAAAGGTCCAGAGCGCTCTGGAATTTTTCATTGCGTCCCTGGCTGCCCCACCAGGCTACGACAAGGTCGCAGGGTTCAGCCGCCGTGCCTGTGCTGGAAGCGGGTGCAGCGGAATCTGCGGATGTGCCGGTGCTGCTGGACGTGCCGCCGCAAGCGGCCAGGCCCAGGGCCATCACGCAGGCGAGCGCCATGGCGGTGATTTTTTTCATCTTCATAACATTGCTCCTCCTTTGTTTCTCTGTAACGTTTTTCCCGAATTGGGTTTAATTTAATTATATATTTTGTATATGTTTTTCCTATTTGCAAAACCGAGGAAAAACGTAAAAAAACCTACTTTTTGCAGAAAAGCCCGGCCTATTTCCAATAGGACCGGGCCTTTCTGTGGGGAGCGTCTCAATTTCCGCAGCCTCTGGCGCAATTTTTACTTTTTGCAGTCCGCGCAGGCCTGCGCGCCGTATTCTTTCATCAGCGCTACATAGGCGCGGTAATTTTCCAGCGGCGTGCCCGGGGGCGTCTGATGGTCCATCGCCGGCAGGTATTTGCCTTTGCGGATCGTTGGCAGCAGGCGCTCCAGCTCCGCGCGGATCTCTGCCGGAGTGTGGAACATACACATCTTGTCAAAGCTGCCAATCATGAGGAAATCGGGGTACAGATCACGGATCTTGGCCACATCCACGCCGGACTGGCGCTCCAGAGGCAGGATACCGTCGATACCCGCCTCGATGAACCAGGGCACCGCGCTGGTAATATCGCCGTCGGAATCAATGAACACACGGGTGCCGTGTTTCTTGATTTCCGGAATCAGGCGGCGGTAATATGGCAGAAGAAATTCATCAAAAAGCGCTTTGGAGAGCATGGGCCCATTTCGTCCACCATCCGTACCTGCCACTCTACAAGCTCGTCACAGATGCGGTGGTACAGTTCCGGGTAGTCATAAAAGGAATAAAAATGCTGTTCGATGCCGAACAGGACGCGCGGCCACCAGAAGGCGCCGTCCAGCGTATACCATACAAGCGTGTCGCCGCTTTCGTGCGGAGCGCGCAGCGCATTCAGCTGGGACGCAAGGCGGGATACTGCATTTTCAGGCAGCAGATAGGGGCGTACGGCGTCATAGTCTGATTCATCCGTGATGATGCCGCTGCCGTGCGAAGCATCCTTGGGGCAGCCCTCTGCCTTGTGGGCCAGCCAGAACTGTTTGTGGTGTGCCAGGCCGAAATAGTCCTGCATCTGACGGTCATCCAGCCCCTTCGGCAATCCTTCGCCGTACCAGCCGTCCAACGTTTTATCCCACCAGTACGCCCACTCCAAGACGGGCATCCCATCCACCGGCGCTCCGTCCATAATGGCATGGAATTGTTCTCTAACATTCATAATGCTCCCTCTTTTGTCTCAAGTTGATATCTGTGCGGCAGAAGAATACTGCGGCAGCCAGTGAAAACGGCGGTGCTCCGGCAGAAAATGTCCCCGCTTCCAAAAGGAGGCGGGGAATTTTCTGTAAATGCTGTTTACAGGCCGGCCGTTTTTCAGCCGTTCGCAGCTTTGTAAGCGTTCATGGTTTCGATATAAGCCGCCTCGGCGTCTGCAACAGAGGGGAAGTATACGTCATTCAGGAAGGCTTCCAGATCTTCTTTGGAAATCTCGCCCACCACGTAGCTGACTTCCATCTGCTCTTTCTGGGAGGCGATATCGGGATTTTCTGCAGCCCAGTTGTCAATCTCGGGGCATTTCACAACAGGGATGTCGATCTGTTCGACAGCAGCCTGGAACGCCGTCAGGCTGTTCATGGCGAACTCGTTCAGTTCAGGCGTATTGGCAAGGGAAAGAGCCTGTCCCTGGTAAGCATTGGCGAAGTTCATATAAGTGCTTACATCGGCGGTGCGGTTCTCCTGCTGCTCAGCAGTAACGATCAGCTCGCGCTTCGAAAGATCGTAGGACTCATAGTCGGTGCCCTGCACGCCGGCGGCGATGGTGACAAAGCCCTCTTCGCTGTTGGCCCAGTCCAGGAAGGACAGGATACGCGGCAGCTTTTCGGGGTCCACATCAGCGTTGATCATCCAGCCGCCCCAGGTCGCGGCAGCGGCTTCATTCCGGGGCTTTTCGTCGTTTTCGCCCTTGAGCGCGGGATGGAAGCTGTAGATCTCCGCGGCATTGGGAACGTCCTTCGCGGCAAATTCAGGAATATTGGTAATGCCGCCATGCAGCAGCGCAACGCGGCCCTGCTTGAACTTGGTCTGGTCGTCGTAATATTTGTTGGTGAAGAATTCAGGGTCAATGATGCCTTCAGCATACATTTTGCGCATGAAATCCAGATAGGGCATGTAGCCGTCCATTTTTTCCTTGATCTTGTATTCGCCGTCGCGGTCGGGCAGGTAGGACGCGGCGTGCTGCAGGGAGAACGGCAGGAAGGGGAAGATCATCCAGCAGTCCGCCCACAGGCCGTACGGGGAATACAGGAACGTATCGTTCTTGCCGTTTCCATCCGGGTCCTGTGTAGCGACCAGCTTGCCGTATTCATAGGCTTCCTCCGGTGTGGTGGGCATGTCCACGCCGAGTTTCTCCAGCCATTCGTCATTGGAGATCACGCCCCAGGAGGCGCTGCCGGTGGGACGGGGCACGGCATAGATCTGGCGCCGCCGACACGGGCCTTGCCCCACTGGCCTTCGCTGATGTTGGCCATCAGGTTGGGATAGTCTTCAATGTACTCGTCCAGCGGGAGGATCAGGCCGTCATTGGCCCATTTTTCGTAGTTCTGGTCGAATTCCCAGGTGTAAATGATGTCGGGCAGATCGCCGGAGGCCATTACAAGCTGCAGGCGGTCGGTATAGTTGCTGATCGGCGGTGCTTCGATCTCCAGCGTGACGCCGGTCTTTTCAGCCACGGCCGCCAGCATGGGGTTGTCGTCAAGAACGATTTCAGCGTTTACGCGGTTCAATACGGTAATCGTGATGGGAGAATTATCCGGCTCCGCGGAAGCCGTGGAGCTGCTGCCCGTGCCGGCCGCAGACGCGGAGGCGGCAGGTGTGGAAGAAGAGCTTGACGAACATGCGGTGAAGGGCACCATCAGCATGATCGCGGCAAGAGCCAGGGCTAAAATGCGCTTTTTCATGGAACATCCTCACTTTCTTTCATTTGGGTTTCTATTATTTCTGCACTGCCCGGTGCAGAATAATACAGGAAGAATATACAGGCGGACTCAGCCTTTTACAGAGCCCATGAGCATCCCTTTCATGAAATACTTCTGCACGAAAGGATACACGCACAGGATAGGGATGATCGTAAAAATGATGATTGCCATTTGCAGTGTGAACGGCTGCGCCAGATCTTCTATCGCAGTGGCGGACTGATGCACCATGCTGGTGCCGCTTTCCGCAACCATCTCGCGGACGATCAGCATCAAGGGCCATTTGTCACGGCTGTTGATATACATGGTGGCATTGAAATATCCGTTCCAGTGTCCCACAGCGTGGAACAGCGTAAAGGTGGCCAGCGCGGGCTTGCACAGGGGGACGATCACCTTCCACAGGATCTGCAGCTCGTTGGCACCGTCGATGTAGGCAGCTTCTTCCAGGCTGGGAGGGATGGCCGCCACAAAGTTGCGCATCAGAATCAGGTTATATGCGCTGATGGCGCCCGGCAGGATCAGCGCCCAGTAAGTGTCCAGCAGCTTGAGATTCCGAATCAGCATATAGTTGGGGATCATACCGCCGTTGAAGAACATGGTAAAGGTGATCAGGGCCATGATAACATTGCGCCCCTTAAGATTGCGCTTGGAGAGCGGGTAGGCGGTGATGCAGAGCAAAAAGATGTTGAGCGCGGTCCCCACAACGGTGACAAAGATGGTGGAGATGAACAGTTCTTTGTAAGCGGTGAATGTGACCTCCGGCGGAAAAAGACGCAGAGGGTCAGCCAGATAATCTTCATAGGGGGTGATGGAATACATGAATACATAAAACAGGGGAAATATGCAGACTGCTGCGCAGAAACCGAGGAAAAGGTGGTTGAAGATGGAAAATGTCCTGTCTCCAAACGACCGTTTGATTTTGTTGGAACGTTTTGCCAAAGCAAGCATGCCGGGGCGCCTCCTCTCAAATTAGAAAATCGTTTCTTCACCCATTTTTTTGGAGATGAAGTTTGTCGTCAACAGGAATATCATGCTGATAACAGACGCGAACAACCCGACGGTGGTGGCGAAGGAGAACCGGCCGCCCAGCAAGCCAACACGGTAGGTGTATGTTTCAAATACCTCGGACCCGGCAAGGTTTTGCGTGTTCTGCAGCGTATAGATCTGTTCAAAGCCGTTGGACATGATGCTGCCCATGCGCAGGATCAGCATCAGGATAACAGTGGTCTTTATGTTGGGCAGCGTAATATGGATCAGGCGCTGCCAGCGGTTTGCGCCGTCAACTGTGGCGGCTTCATACTGTTCCACGTCAATGCCTGTAATGGCCGCAAGGTAGATGATGGTGCCCCAGCCTGCTTCTTTCCAGATGGAGGAGATTACCGCGGTGGTGCGGAAATATTTGGGGTCGCCCAGGAAAAAGATGGGGTCAAATCCCAATTGCTGGATGATCTGGTTCACCACACCCCACGTGGGGGAAAGGAAGTTTACCAGAATGCCGCCAATCACCGCCCAAGAAAGAAAATGGGGAAGATAAATGGCGGTCTGCGTTATTTTTTTGAACCGTTTCCCGCTAATCTCGTTCAAAAGCAGAGCCAGAATGATGGGAATGGGAAACTCGAATACCAGCCGGAGGAAACTGAGGCAGAAGGAGTTCCAGAATACGCGGTAAAAATCGTTGAGACCGAACATATATTCAAAATTTTCCAGCCCGATCCATTCGCTGCCCAGAATGCCTTTTTTAAAATTGAAGTCCTTAAAGGAGATGATAACGCCGTACATGGGAAGATAATGAAAAATCAAAAAATACAGAACGGCGGGCAGCAAAAGCAGATATAAATATTTGTACCGCCAGATATACCGCATGGAAGCCTGGAACCGGCTGTGCATCGTTTGCGGCTGCAACCGGGAGTGTCTCATAAGGTGACCATCCTTCCTTCAAGCGCGCGTCTGCCGCGCACCGTGTCTCTTTTCGAGTCTTATTGTACGGCATGCCAATGGGATTTGAATATAGCAATTGAAAAGGTTGTTGAATGGAGTAAATGCTGGCTGACTAATGGAGATATCGAAAAATGTATGAATAAACAGATTGAAGAATTTATGAAAGTTGGTAAATAGATGAGCAATATAATGAATGTAACATATCACAGCAGTGATCTTTTTGCCCCGGTACTGGCAACGTCCATGGCTTCTTTATTTGAAAATAATAAAAGCTTTGATGAAATACATGTATACATATTTGAAAATCCATTGTCAGATGAAAATAAAGATAAATTGAATCAATTGGCAGGTAAATATAATAGAACACTTCATTTTATTCCTATGCCAGATGTTAATAAAGTAGAAAATCTTGGTTTAAAGGATGTAAGAGCAGGATGGTTTTTCAATTCATATATGAAATTATATTTGGATGACTTACTTCCAGATGATGTTGAAAGGATTTTGTATCTTGATAGTGACATATTAGTAACTGATGATTTAACTGAACTTTGGAATATAGATTTGAAAGGTCATTGTGCAGCTGGTGTAATAGATTGTCTTGGAGAAAAATATTATGAGTTATTAGGGTTAAATAAAGATGCATTTTACTGTAACAGCGGTATGATTCTTGAAGATTTGAAAGCATGGAAACAAAAACGGATAGGTGACAAGGTAAGGAAATATTGTGAGGAAAATGGCGGATATGTATTTTTCATGGAACAGACAGCATTCAATGCAGCTTTACAGGGAGATATCCTTATTCTTAATCCTAAATACAATATGTATAGCATGATGGAAATATTAACATATGATGAAGTTATGAAATTAAGACATGTTAAAAGATACTATCAAAGAAATGAAATAGAAGAAGCTGTGAAAAATCCAGCAATAGTACATTTGACTAATTCATTCTTGATTACAAATAGAGCATGGTATGCAAACTCTAATCATCCAAGAAAGGCATTGTATGAAAAATATAAAATGCTGACACCATGGAAAGATGAACCTGGATTTAAAGATACAAGAAAAAGAAAAGATAAAATAGTACAGTTTTTTGTTAATCATCTTCCTAAAAAGATTGTATTAGTTATTGCCTCAAAATTATACAACAATTATAGAGTTAAGAAGATTAAAAGAACAATTATAGATGCACAATCAAAGAATATCATAGAAACGGAGTAATTAAGAGTGAGTAAAAATATTCAAATTCTAGATTGTACGCTTAGAGATGGCGGACTTGGATTAGAAGATGCTGAAAAGAATGATTTATCTCATGTGAGATTCTCGGAAAATGATTCTAGAATGACAGCCGGTTATTTAGCTGATTCAGCTATTGATATTATAGAATTGGGGTCAATAGAAATTACAAGTGATGATAGAACAGGATTCTGTATATATAAAAATATTGAGGATATTTCAAAACAAATGCCCTTAAAGAAAAAACAGAATCAGATGTTTGCAGCATTGTATAGGGGACCAGATACACCTATTGAGGATATTCCCAAATGGAATCCTTCATTATGTGAAGCAGTAAGAGTGATTATAAGATATTCCGAACTGCAGAAGTCTTTAGATTTTTGTGCAGCCTTATCATCTAAAGGATATAAAGTATTTGTTCAACCAATGCTTACAATGAGATATACAAAAGAAGAAATTCAATTGTTAATTGAAAAATCAAATGAGATGAATGCGTATGCCTTATATTTTGTTGATAGCTATGGCTATATGGAAAATAGAGATGTAGTTGATTTATTTAATGTATATGATGAGGGATTAAAGCCGCAGATTAAAATAGGATTCCATGCACACAATAATATGAATCTTGCATTTAGTAATGTTCAGACTTTTATAGATATGAATTCTGCAAGAGATTTAATAATTGATTCATGTGTTATGGGTATGGGGCAGGGGGCTGGAAATCTTCAAACTGAATTGATAATAGGATATATAAACAAGGCAGATAATAAGTACAATTTTTCAGAGGTATTAAATGCATGTGAAATAATTGAAAAATACTATAGTGATGCTTTATGGGGATACTCTGTTACACGTTTATTACCAGCGTTACACAGAACAGCATATAAATATTCTATTGCATTGAGAAATAAATATAAAAAATCATATGCAGAAATAAATGAGATATTATCAGACATGCCGGAAGATTTAAGACAAAGATATACAACTGATAATGTAGAAAAATTGATTAAAATAGCAGAATTTTAGGTTGGAAATAATATGAATGTTGCAGAATACTTAGTAAAAAAACTTAAGAATAATGGGGTAAATCATGCGTTTGGAATTCCAGGCGGAGTAATAATAGATTTTTTATATGCATTAGATAAGGAAGATGGTATATATCCTCATTTAAGTTATCATGAGCAGTGTTCTGCTTTTGAGGCGAATGGATATTCACAGGCAGAGCATGGATTAGCATGTGCATATGCAACAAGAGGACCGGGATTTACTAACCTCGTAACAGGAATAGCGGATGCATATGCAGATTCTCTGCCCGTAGTATTTATTACAGCTCATGCTGGAAATGCATCACAAAATAAGCAGCGTTTTGAACAAGAACAAGAAATGAACACTGTAGATATTGTAAAAAATATAACTAAGTATGCAGTTGTAGTAGAGAATGAATATGAAGCAGAAAAGATAATAAATAAAGCATTTCAAGAGGCTTTATCAGGCAGAAAAGGTCCTGTATTATTAGATTTTTGCTCATCTATATGGAAAAAAGAAATTGATATAAGTGGACATATTAATGAATGTGAATTAAAAAAAGATACGGTTAATTATGATTCTGTGTATGAGATGTTAAAAGAAGCTCATAAACCAGTTGTATTAATAGGAGATGGAATAAGGCAGGCAGGAGTTGAGATACAGCTTTCAAAAATTATCAATAAAACAAATATTCCGGTTTTGTCGAGTCGTGGTTCACAGGATTCTGGAAGATTGTTTGATAATTACTATGGATATATAGGAAGCCATGGATTAAGATACAGTAATTATATTTTTTCAGAAGCTGATTTGGTAATTGCTTTGGGAAATAGAATGGCATTTCCATTAAATTCGGAAAGCTATAAAAAAGCTTTAGAAAATAAAAAAATAGTTAGAATTGAATGTGACAGCAGGGAAATTCAGAGGTCAATTTTAAATACATACACGATAAAAAATGATTTAAAAAGATTCGTTGAAGAATTCGATTTTAAAATTAATTGCAGCAGCAATTGGACAAATTTATGCTGCTTAGTAAAAAAGAAACTTATGTATTGCGATTGTAATAGTACGGTTGATTTTTTATGTCAGATTTTTAAAGAGTATAAAGATTCTGATTTAGTAATGGATGTTGGAAATAATGAGTTTTGGGCATCAAAAGCATATGAATTAAGCGGAGTAAAAGCGAGAACATATTATTCAAAATCTTTTGGGGCCTTAGGATGCAGTTTAGCAAAGAGCATAGGTGTTTTTTATAAAAACAAAAAGCATATTGTATGTGTAACTGGCGATCAGGGATTTCAGTTAAATATGCAGGAATTGCAGTTTATTTCGAGAGAGAAGATACCCGTTTTAATGCTCATAATAAATAATAGAATTTCAGGAATGATTAAAGATAGGGAAAAAAGAGAAGGTTATGCAGTTCATACTACATATGATACAGGGTATAGTTCTCCTGATTTTAAGCTGATAGCAGCAGCTTATGATATTGGATATGTTAAAGCATCTTCGTTTAATGACTTGAAGGATATACCAGATAATAAGCCGTTCATAATTGATTTTTGTGCTGATAGTCAATTGACATTAGAACCATCTTTACCAAGAGGCAGAAAAATGTATGATATGGTTCCTGAATTAGATAAATATATATTAGATGATATAAGACACTGATAGGAGAAAATAAAGATGAGTGCTTTTTCAAATAAAACAGTTATGATAACAGGGGCAACGGGATTAATGGGCAGTCATATTGCAAGCTTTCTTTTAAAAGAAAATAACGTAAAAATTGTCGCATTAAGCCGTAACAAAGAAAAATTAGAACGGATATACAAAGAATATATCAAAGCTGGGCGTGTCAAAATAATTGCTCAGGATGCTTCTAAGCCCATAAATGATGATATTGGATGTATTGATTATATTTTTCATGCTGCAAGTCCTATTTCAGGAGCTGTTATAAAAGAATCTCCTGTTGATGTTATTGAGCCGAATGTACTTGGAACAAAATATTTATTGGATTTTCTTAAAAATCAGACTCAAGAGACAGGGAAAAAAGGAAGATTAGTATTATTTTCATCGGCAACAGTATATGCAAATAATACGTCTGAAAATATCACAGTAAAAGAAGATGAGACATCTATAGCAGACAATTTAGATGCTGTAAATTCTCCTTATTCAGAATCAAAGCGTTTTATAGAAGTGCTTGCTAAAGCTTATAGCAGGCAATATGGAATTGAAACGATTATTGCAAGATTTAGTTATATATACGGACCTGTTCCATATATGCCCAATACGGCATTTTATGAATTTATTAATAAAGCTGAAAGAGGAGAAGATATAACATTAAATAATTCTGATATAGCAAGAAGAGACAACATCTATGTGGAAGATGCAGTAAGAGGTGTGTTATTGATTGCAGAAAAGGGAATTTCAGGGGAATCATATAATATTTCTTCAAACGGAGATTTGGGTAATTTTAAAGCTGTTGATGAAATGGCACAAATTATTTCACATCAAATTAATGAATCTTTAAATATTAAAACTCAGGTAAAATATTTATCAGAAAAATCTGAAAATAGAAAACCGGGAATATGCATGGATAATAATAAATTAAAACAATTAGGCTGGAATATACAGTATTCAATAGAGCAGGGGATTAAAGAAACTATTAATTATTATTTAAATAATTAGAAAGGATAACCAATGTTTTTGGAACAAATTAATGGACCAGATGATTTGAAGAAAATCAATATCAAAAATCTTGATGAATTAGCAGAAGAAATAAGAAATGCATTAATTTTAAAGATGAGCTCTTGCGGTGGACATTTATCATCAAATCTTGGAGTTGTTGAGGCGACAATAGCACTGCATTATGTGTTTAATTCACCAGAAGATAAATTTGTGTTTGATGTTTCACATCAGTGTTATACACATAAAATATTAACTGGCAGAAAAGAAGGATTTATATATCCAGAAAAATATTATGAATTTAATGGATATACTAATCCATTAGAAAGTGAACATGATTTATTCAGGGTGGGTCACACAGCAACATCAATAAGTTTGGCATGCGGGCTTGCAAAGGCAAGAGATTTGAATGGCGGAAAAGAAAATGTTATTGCCTTTATTGGAGATGGTTCGTTAAGCGGTGGAGAAGCTTTTGAAGGATTAGATTATGCCGGCTCAGATTTAAACAGCAATTTTATAATAGTTTTCAATGATAATCAGATGTCAATTGCAGAAGATCATGGTGGTATATATAAGAATCTGTATGAATTAAGAAAATCACATGGAAAGTCAGAAAATAATTTATTCAAAGCATTTGGGTATGAATATGTTTTTGTTGAAGATGGCAATGATATACAACAGCTTATAGAAGCATTTAAAAGTGTAAAGAATATTGACAGACCGGTTGTTGTACATATATGCACTACTAAAGGAAAAGGATATAAATATTCTGAGGAGCATAAGGAGTCTACACATTGGGTAAGACCATTTGAGATTTCTAGTGGACAAGAAAAAAATCCATTTAATGGCGAACGCTATGACAGAATAGTAAGAGATTATCTTATAAAAAAAATGAAAAATGATTCTAAAGTTGTGACAATGATAGCAGCTGTACCGGATTCATTATCATTTTCAGAAAAGTATAGACGTGAAGCTGGAAAACAATTTATAGATGTTGGAATATGTGAGGAACATGCAATAAGTATGGCAGCAGGGTTAGCAAAAAATGGATGTAAACCTGTGTTTGTAACAATGTCTACTTTTTATCAGAGAACATATGACCAGATATCACAGGAGTTATGTATAAATAAATCTCCTGTAACGATGATTGTTGTAAATGCTTCTGTTTATGCAGCTAATGATGTAACTCATATTGGAATATTTGATATTCCAATGATGTCAAATATTCCAGAACTTGTATATCTTGCTCCAACAAATAAACAGGAATATTTGGCAATGATAGACTGGAGCCTTAATCAGAATTTGTATCCTGTTGCAATAAGAGCGCCAAGAAATGGAGTGTTTGAGTCTGAATATGCTGTTAAATCAAATTATGATGATTTAAACAAATATATAGTAACTCAAGAAGGTTCGTATATTGCAGTTCTTGCTTTAGGTGATTTTTATCAGCTTGGTGAGAAATTATGCACAGAAATTGCAGATAAATACAATTTACCAACACTTATTAATCCTATTTATATAACAGGTGTAGATACTGATTTACTTAATGATCTAAAGAAAAATCATAGACTGATTATTACATTAGAAGATGGAATACTTGATGGAGGCTTTGGAGAAAAAATTGCACGTTTCTACGGAGCGGATGATGTCAAGGTATTAAATTATGGATTAAAAAAAGAATTCCTAGATAGATACAATGTAAATGAAGTTATGGAAAAGAACAGATTAAGAGTTGATTTAATACTTGAGGATATTGAAAGGATTATTAAATAAAGAGGATTGTAATGAACGAAAATATACAGGTTTTAATGTCAACATATAATGGGGAAAAATATTTACGAAATCAGATTGATAGTATTTTATCGCAAGAGAATGTCAATGTAAGCATATTAGTAAGAGATGATGGTTCTGAAGATGGAACGCTAAAAATACTGGAAGATTATGAAAGTAAAGGCCAAATAAAATTAATTAAAGGACAAAATTGTGGATTTATAAGAAGTTTTCTAGAATTGATAGATAGTAGTGATAAGAGTGATTTTTATGCTTATGCCGATCAAGATGATGTTTGGATGTCAGATAAATTGATTAGTGGAATTGAGAGATTGAAAAAAGAAGACACAAGTAAACCTCTTTTATATTGTACTTCTTTGCAGCGTGTTAATGAAGATTTGAAGCCATTGAGTGTACAGTCATATCCTAAATTAAAGTTAAGTATATATAGTCAGCTTGTGAGAGAACGTTTAGCAGGCTGTACATTTGTATTAAATAAAAATTTGAGAGACATGCTTTATGGTTCATCTAAGCTTGATTTGGAATATTCACACGATTCATGGACAGTTCTAACATGTTGGGCTACAGGAGGAAAAGTAGTGTTTGACAACTCTCCTCATATTTTATTCAGAAGATATGGAACTAATACATCAGTTGATGGCGGTGGATTAAAGAAAAGAATAAAACATGAGCTGAGATATTTTGGAAAATGTAGAAATCAAAGATTTAAGGCGGTTAAGAAACTTTTAGATTTTCGTGCAGATAAAATTGAAGGGGACAATAAAGTAATACTTAAATCTATTAGAGATTATAAGACAAGTACTAGAGCTACTTTTAGACTTGCCTTTAATACAAAACTGGATTGTGGTATTAAAATGTCAAATTTTATTACGCGTATTGTTATTTTATTTAGATGTTTTTAAAAGGTAAGAATATGATTTATATTATATTATTTTTATATACTGTTTTTGTTGCATATCTTGTTGAAAAAACAGAAATATACAAAAAATTTAAAATGCAGATAGAACAGAATTCTGGATATAAAACTAGAAAAAAATTGAGCATAGTTTTAAGTAAAAATGGTATTCAATTTATAGGAATATGTTTATTGGTTTTCTTTCCTATGGTTTTTATACATGCTAGTAGATATGGATTTGGTACAGATTATACAGGAACTTATAGAAAAATTTTCTATAGTGTTTTATATCATACTAATCTAAATGTGGATTCATATGTAGAGAGCGGTTATATTTTTTTAAATAAAATTGTATCAAAATTTACAAATGATTATGTATGGGTAATTTTTTGTAGTTCAATTTTAACATATACCATATTAATTATTGCAATATGCAATAATGCTAAGTATTTTTGGCAGTCTGTAATGTGTATCTTTTTGTCAGGATTTTTTTTAGATTCAAGTACTATGATAAGGCAGATAATTGCGGTCTCTCTCTATATATATTCAATCAAATATGTATATAAAAGAGAATTCGTGCATTATTTATTATTTTTGTTGATAGCTTCACTATTTCATAGAAGTTGTTTAATCCTTATTCCAATGTATTTTATATATGGAAAAATATACAAGAAGAATGTTTTAGTTGCTCTTTTATTAGGATGTATAATTGGAGCAAAATGGGTGTTTAATTTGGTGATTTATATAATGGGGTATATACCTAAATATGCGAAGTATATTCCTGCAATGTATATGGATACTAATTTTGAGATGATGTTTTTTTTAGTTGCTCTTTTAATTTTTTTGATATTATTGTTTTCTAAAAATAGAACGAAGGAATATTATTTTTGGCTTTCTCATGCTGCTATAGCTTTAGCAATTGCTTCGCTAAGTGAATCAATTGCTTTCATTTTTAGATTCCTTGATTATTTTATTATACCAACAGTAATTTTATATATACCAGATTATTTATGTAATATTTCTAATAATAGAAAAAGATTTTTAGTTTCTTTTATAACATATGGAAGTTTAGTTCTGTTTCAAGTATATGTTTTATATGTTGCTAATTGGTATAAGGCAATTCCGTATAAGTCTATATGGTTTAGATAAGAAGGAGAACATTATATGAAAAAAATAGTTTTAATAGACGAATTGAAGGGGGCAGCAATAATACTTGTTGTTTTGGGGCATGCAATATCTGGGTGTATAGATGTTGTTAATAAAACTACATTTTGGTCTTATTTATATTATTTAGTTGAATCATTTCAAATGCCATTGTTTTTTTGTATAAGTGGTTTTTTGTTTTCCTATGTAGAAGTATGTAAATATATAAACTATATAGATGTTATAAAAAAGAAATTAATTGATATTGCAATTCCATATATTATGGGAACTCTTATTTATGTTATCGTAGGGAATTTAATAGGTAATACAAAATATTCTTTAACAGCATTTGGCTCAATATGGCACAAACCAATATCTCATTTTTGGTTTTTGTATATTCAGTTGATTATATATATGTTTAGTTTTGTATATATTTATCTTGATAAGAAATATATATTTTTTTTAACACTGCTTTTTTATATAGGCTGGTATATATATATGCATTCCGAAATCAGAATTAATATTGAAACTAAATTTCTTTTAGATAGGCTTTTATATTATTTTTGCTTTTTTAATGTAGGCTTTTTAATTAATCAATATAAATTAAAAGATGTTTAT
>OGEP01002760.1_pt1 | contig 14637 bp, 19 predicted proteins | sample 1570721 | NCBI WGS metagenome assembly OGEP01 (sample SAMEA2582131, study PRJEB24529) | metagenome | biome: Human gut stool | place: China | collected 2011 | reverse complement strand
TCAGGCCAACGTTAAGGCCTAATGCCTCTTGAGGCGCTGTCCGAGAGAGGGTAAAAGACCTTGTCGTCGGACGGCATGAAGCAAAAGGGGGCGGTAGCCCCCTTTTTTTAGCGGATTTATATTGCACAGAACAACAGGAAGGAAAATAAAAAGATGCGCCGTGTGGTTGTGACCGGTTTGGGCATGGTATCGCCGCTGGGACTCGATGTGGAATCGAGCTGGAAAGCGTTATTGGCTGGCGAATGCGGCATCGGACCCATTACTGAATTTGACGCCTCCGAATTCGGCTGCCGTATTGCCGGTGAGGTCAAGAATTTTGATCCTGCTGCCGGCGGTTTGCAGGCTAAGGAAGCTCGTCGTTACGACCGTTATGTGCAATTTGCCGCTGCCGCCGCTACCGAAGCTCTCAAGGATGCCGGTCTTGATTTCGTCGGTAACAATGAAGCGGGCGATCGCGCCGGTTGCATCATTGGCTCCGGCATCGGTGGTCTGGAAACGATTTGCGTCAACCATAAGGCGATGCTCGAACGCGGCCCGCGTCGTATTTCCCCCTTCATGATCCCCGGTTGCATCATCAATATGGCTTCGGGGCTGGTGGGAATCATGAAGAACCTTCGCGGTCCGAATCTCGCTACGGTGACGGCTTGCGCCACCGGTTTGCATGCTATTGGTGAAGCTGCTTGGATGATTCGCCGTGGCGACGCCGACGTAATGCTGGCGGGCGGCACCGAAGGCACGGTTTGCGAGGTCGGTATCGGTGGCTTTGACAGCATGCATGCCTTGTCCCGTCGCAACGACGATCCGGCTCACGCTTCTCGTCCGTTTGACGTGGATCGCGATGGTTTTGTGATGGGCGAAGGCTGTGGCCTGCTCGTTCTCGAAGACTATGATCACGCTGTGGCTCGCGGCGCGAAGATCTACTGCGAACTCGCCGGCTATGGTTTGTCGGGCGATGCCTATCACATCACGACGCCGGCCACTGACGGTCCTGTTCGTTCCATGAAGATGGCTCTGAATCACGCCGGTCTAAAGCCTGAGGATATCGACTACCTCAATGCGCACGGTACGTCGACTTCTGTGGGCGATATCAACGAATCCCGCGCTGTGCGCGAACTCTTCGGCGAACACACTGACAAGCTCGTGGTAAGCTCCACCAAGGGCGCGACGGGCCACTTGCTCGGCGGTGCCGGCGGTATCGAAAGTGTCTTTACTGTACTCGCCATTCGTGATCAGGTGGCTCCTCCGACGATCAATATCGTCAATCAGGATCCGGAATGTTGCATCAATGTTTGCAAGGACAAGCCGCAGCAGATGGAAATCCGCGCTGCCGTCAAGAACAATTTCGGCTTCGGCGGTACCAACGCCACGCTGGTGTTTAAGCGTGTCTAACGTTACCACGGAGTTGTAAGGCACAGAGAAGAACGGTCCTCAATGGGCCGTTTTTCGTATTTGCACGTACGAAAATGCCCGGAGCGATTCGCTGCGGAACTCCCCGGGCTTTCGGTCTTTCCTGGAAACGAACAGGCGACTCGTCACTGACGCCCGTTCGAAAACACGTTAGCTGATTGTCCGTCAAAAAGCTATTGCGCAGATGTATTGTCTGTTGCAGACTGTTCGGCTTTAGCCTCAGCTTCTTCTTCGGCCTTTTCACGAGCAATGCGTGCGGCTTCGGCACGAGCGGCATCTGCTTCGGGCGAATTGTCGATGAACGTATTTTCCGGTCCTTTCATGATGCCGACACAACGGAACACCACAATGGCCTTAACGCCTTCGCCCTTGGGATTCTTGCCGGAAACACCGTCAAGGAGCTGAGCTCCCTGACCGTTTCTCATGCAGAAGTCTTGAGCACGCTGATATAGGAATTCGCGCAGCTGCAGTTGCTGATTGATATTCGGACGTGTGCCGGAAATACGGTAAAGGTTGTAGTCGATTTTTTCGACGTCCGAATAGTTGGCGCTTTTTTCGATCGCCTCTATCATGCCGCTGCATCCGGCCAAAAGGCTCGTGCTGAGAGCAAGAATTGCTGCACCCGTCAAAATCTTTCGCATGTTTGTCCTTTCAAGAGAATTTTTATTGCTTTCGAGAAGCGACTGCAACTTCCACGTATGTTATCAGCGCCGGGATCGTCATTCCTTGGTACGCGATCAGGCCAGCTTGGGGATGAAAGCGTCCGGTTCTCACAAGAGACTTGTGGTGGCGAAGCGAAAGCTCCCGCTGTTCGTCGTTCTCGCAGATGTAGTAGGCCTGGTATCGTCCGTTGATGTCTACAACCAGAGGGCAGGTGACGTGATTTGTGTCGGCAAAGTGCGCAAAAGTGGTCCCGGGGTAGATATCGCACAACGCTAGGTATACCGCGTTTTCAAATAGGGCGAGACGCAACGTATCGGGGCAACAGTTCATTTGTCCCGAAAGCCACAGACAGAGGCCCGGATGTCGCCAGTAGACCTTGGGGCGATCCAGTGTGCGGCGCTGCGGCTTCAGATTGACGGCAGGCACGATGTCAAGCAACGCAAACTTTTCCAAATGCCTGGCCCATTCCAGAATCGTGACGCTTGGAATCTGCGCAAGCCTCCCGATTTCGCTCCAGTTGGCGGCCGAGGCTGTGGTACGCGCAAGCAGTCGGGCAACCGAATAAAAGGCGTCAAGCTTGCGCAGACCGCTGCGCATGGCCGGAAGAGACGCCTCGTGTTTCCACAATTGCGTCCAATGCAAAGCACCCCGGACTCCCAAAGAAGGCGCTAAACACGCACTGAAAGCTTCCGATTCGTTTGCAAACCCTGCGTTCGGTTCAAAAGCGGCTGCAACGCCGTTGTCCATCTTCGTGGTAAAAAGGCGCGGTTCTGGTCTTGCATTGATGTCGAGCACTACGCCGAGGTTATCGGCCGATTCACGGAAGAACCGAAGTGCTGCTTTGGAGAAGCGACCGGCCAGCACGAGATCTGTGAGCGGATGATGGGATAGGAACTGAAGTGCACTCAGCGTCACACTGTCGAAAGCGTGTGCGTTGATGATCGTTGTTCCGTTGCCGTAAAGCGCAAAAAACTCATCGGGAGAAGCTTGGTATAACAACCGGTTTCCGTCGTCGGTGATGTCGGCAACGGGGTTGTCCCTGAGCGCTTCGACCATTCGGTAATCGGTTCCGGTGGGCAACGCAAAAAGGCGCAAGCGCGATTTCAGTTCTGGCTTGTTGATCATCGGTTAAGAGACTGCTCGGCGTGAATTTTTCGAGCGGTGCGTTTCCATAGAACGAACGCTAACACACCGTAGGCGACGGTCAAAAGAAGTAGATGTGCGATCTGAACCGTAACGGCGTAAAGCGGTGCTCCGTTTTGCGAGACGGCAACGAGACCGTTGATGCCCGAGGTTGACGGCAATAGTAAACGCAGTACCAGAGCGGGTGGCGTCATGTCAAAGAGCGGATGCACGACACCCGAGAGAAAGAGTGCCGGAGCCGAAATGACAACAAAGAACTGTGCGCCGTAGGCGTTTGTGCCCATAGCAAACGTAAAGGCCAGACCGAAACTTACAACAGCGGCGCCAAAGATCGCAGCCATCAATAATGTGCCGCCGGGATTTTGCATGGAGGCAAAATCAAAGAGCACAAAGTCCGGTCCCAGAGCGTAGGCAAGCCACATGAGACTAAAGAGCCAGAAAGCGACGTAGAGGGCCGCAAAGCCGTGTACGTTGCGACAAACGGCGCGCAACACGGAAGGCGGATTTGCGCTCGCAAGCCATCCCCCCAAGCTCATGACGATGCTCACGAACATAACGGCTTGGATAATGATGGGCATGACGGCGGCAACGATGTAGCTTGCATAGCCGGAAAGCGGGTTATAGAGATTGACGTCGGTAAAGGCGACCGGGGCTGTTTGCAACTTTTTAAGGGTTTCGAGCGGTGCACCGGCTCGAACGAGGTTTAAAGCCATGCTAGCGGCCGTTGTTTCTCCGACAACACCCATGAGGCCGGCCATCACAGCGCGTGACTTTACGGGGAAGGCGCCGTTGGCGGTAAGTGCAACGGATGTATGCTTGCCGGCCAACAGGTTTTCCTCGAAATTCTCAGGGATCGTGATCACGGCCGCCACTTTTTCAGTTTTGTAGAGCGATTCGCCCTCGGCACGATCTGTTCCGATCGCAACGACATTGATCATAGCCACAGATTTGATGCGTTCGATCATTGCGCGGCTAGCCGCGCTGCGGTCGAGATCCACCACAGCCGTTTGGATGCTGGTGACGTTTTGTGCTGCGTAAGGCCACGCGTAAAAGAGCAGGTAAAAGGCTACGGCGATCACGAAAATTACGAAGGTGTCTTTTGTAAAAGCTCCGCGGGCCAGAACCGTGCGAACCGTCTCCCAAAAACCGACGGGTTCTGGGAGGTCGATCACTGGCTGAGCTTCACGCTCTTTTTGCGCCCATTTACGCATTCTCCGGGGCATCAGAGTCAGGCCGACAGCGGCTGGGATAATGACGAAGAGAGAGAGCATCGAGAGCAGATAGATCGTGTGCGAAAGCTCGCTTCCGAGCACCCACTGCGAGGAATGAAGTCTCAGGTACCATGTCAACGGAAGGAACTGAGCGAGTAGTTGCGCAGCTGCGTCCATTGAATCCAGAGGAAAGGAAAAGCCCGTGAAGGGGAAGATGGGGGCGGTTGTGCCAATCGCAACCGACATGGCAATAATCCACGACGGCGAAAGGCTCGTGTAGAGCATGGCAAGCGCCGGCATGCTCGCGAAAAAGAGCACGATCCCCAGCGCCCAGGCGGCGAGACTGCCTTGCACGCCCCAGCCCTCCCAGCCGGTGAACCAGGCTAGGTAGGTCAGCCCCATGAGCGAGTAAAGGACCAACCAAAAGCTCATGCGGCCAAGCAAAAAAACCGTGAGGTGAGAGTAAGTTTCAACGACTTGATGTACGGTCTTAAGGCGCCACTCTCGGGTGAGCGATCCCACGCAAGTCAGAATGGCTCCTAAGGCGAGCACGCCGGGCAGAATGGTGGTGAGCAGATACGCTTTGAAATTGAGTGCCGGGTTGCCTGCAATCAGAATGTCAGCGTCAAGCACGGCAAGACGTTCTTTGTTTCCGGCAAAGCCGCCGCCTACGACGGAGGCGGCCTCAAGCATTTGTCCAATTTGAATTTGTGACAGTGCGAGCTTGAGGTCGGTTTCCACCGTGGTCGCGATGGCGTAGTAGCTTTTGTTGAGAAAGAGCTCAAGAGCCGAATCGGAACGGCTGCCGGACGTTTTTTCGCTCCAGTTGTGGCCGATGACAAAGAGAGCGTAAATGTTACCCGTGGCAAGATCGGCCGTTGCCGCCTGTGGATTTTCGTAATTGACGAAATCAACCGAGGCCACCGCATCCAGAGATCGGATCAAATCCCGGCTTTCTGCGGAGTTGTCGTAGTCGACAAGCCCGACGGGTATGTTGCGCATCAGCCCGGTAGCGAAGACGGCAACGACGGCCAGACACCAGAAAACGGGGACCACAATGCCGGTGAGCCACAAAAGCGGCGTATCAGATGTGGTGCGGGCTTCCTGCACAAAAGCGCGCTTAAAGTCGGAAAGAAACGACGACATAACCGAGGGAAACGTTAGGAGCCGCGGGCTGCGCGGTCAACAATCACGCTCATGCCGGGACGCAGATCTCGCATTGGCTCAACCGGTCGGGCGCGTACTTCGAAGGTGCGCACGTCGTAACCCGTCGACTGACGGGTGGAACGCCAGGTCGCGTAGTCCGCTCGCGGATTGATCCAATAAACGGTAAAGGCAACGTTGTCTACTCCCAAGGCCGGCACCTTGGCCTTCAATTCGGTACCCACCTTAATCTCGGCAAGCTCATCTTCGCGGATGTTGAACACAACCCATTTGTCGGAGTGATCCAGCAGGGTGACGAGCGGGAAACCGGCCGGCGTTACTTCGCCCTCATGCAGCACCACACGCGTTACTTCTCCTTGTCGCGGAGCGCGGACTAAGCTTTCGGAAGCCAGACTCTGCACTTCGGCGACGCCCGAGGCGGCCTGACGCGCCAGGGCTTCTGCGGCTCGCTTTTCATCTTCGCGTGATCCCGTGAGCGCCATGTCATAAACGCTTTGTGCGGCGCGGGCCAACCCGCGGGCGGTGTCAAGGGCCGCTTTGGCTTCATCGAATTTTTGAGCCGACACAAGCCCTTCCTTGTATAGCGCATTGACACGAGAAAAAGTTTTCTCGGCAAGCTTCAGAGCACCTTGGGTGCTTTCATACATTGACTTGGCTTCCCGAATTTTTTCCTTGCGGGCGCCTTCTTCCACAAGACGAGCTTTGGCTTGCGCAGCTTGTTCTTGCGCCGTGACCTGGCCGAGCTTGGCGGAAATTTCCGGAATGCTGATCTTTACCATCACGGCGCCGGCTTCGACCGTGTCGCCTTCCTTGACGAGCACTTTTTCAATGCGGCCGGGAATTTTGGGCGCCACTTCAATGGTGCGGGCATCCACCTGTCCTTGAAGCGGGGTCGGAGCGGGAGTGGCAGCCTTCCATAGTCCGATGCCGATAAAGGCCAGAAGACCGGCACCGATCAGGGCAACGGCGATAGTTTTAATGGAGACGTTTTTGGATTCGGTCATGGCGGAAAACTCAGTACTCGAAAATATTTGTCTGACGCGTGACGGATAGTTCAAAGGCGTTCATGTCACCGCTTACGGCGTTAAGCATGGCCCATGCGACAACGAAGCGGTAGGCGGCGACGCGCCGGGCGATTTCTGCGGCCAGCAGTTTGGTGCGTGCGTCGTTGACTTCATCAGCCGTTGAGAGTCCCTCGGAAAAGCCCTTTTCACGCAACCGTAGGTTTTCCTTGGCAAGCGAAAGCGTCGAGTCGGTGAGGCGATAAGCTTCGCGGGCCTCGTTGCTCTTGAGGTACGCTGTCTGAACAGCTGTCTGAATGCGGTTTCTCGCTTCGTCGTGCGCGGCTTGCGCTTTTGTGACGAGCGAATTGGCCGCGGCAATTGACGCGTTGCGATCCTTGTTGTCCCAGAGCGTGAACTTCAAGCCGATGCCGGCGATCCAGTCAGGTTCGGGAATCGTCAGGTAGTGCTTGATCATGTTGTAGTTGGCAAAGGCGTAGACCTGGGGGTGCCAGGCGGCCTTGGCGGCCGTCACGCCCTGCTCAGCCTGGCGGCGCTGTGCTACCACGCTCTTTAAGACGGGGCTTGCGCCCAACGCCTTGTCCTGCCAGCTCTTTAGCGTGCCGATGTCTTCCGTGACAACGAAGAGGGGGTTTTTGAGTTCGCCCACACTTTCTTCGCGCAAAAGGCCGGCCAATTCGCTTTCGGCCACACGGCGGTTTGTCTGAGCGGTCAAAAGTTCTCGCTTGGCGGTGTCTCGATTGACTTCGACAGCCATGCGTTCGAGCTTGCTGATCGTGCCGGTCTTTTCAAAGCGAAGCGCTTTGCGCACCTCCAGCTCCTGCTGATGCAGCATTTCGTTTTGCAGTCGTTCGATGCTGCGCGCAAGCTGTACCGCAAAGTATTTCTGTGCGAGCTCGGTGTCAACGGTATCGCGCTGCGCCTGCGTGCGAGCCTGCGACTCGTAGACAGCCTCGTCGGCCGCACGAACTTTGGCATTGATGGCGCCGCCCATGTAAATCGGCAGCTGAGCGTTGATGGCTGCGCGAGGGCCACCGATGTCTTCTTCGTGGTAAAGATCAATAGGAGGCAGGGGAAGGCCGGGAATAAGTCCGCCGAGATTCACTGTTCCATAGTCGAGCGTTTTGCGTCCCCAAATCTGCTTAGAGTCAAGTTCGATCTTGGGGCCGTGCAAGCTGCGCGCGCTCTTGGCTTCGCTTTCGCGCTTGGCTGTTTCGGCCGCTTCGACCTTGATGGAATCCACCCGGTCGTGAGCAAGCTGTCGAGCCTGAGAAAAATCAAGTGCCGGCGTCTGGGCGTAACCTGAACTCAATGCCCAACAGAGCGTTGCAAAGACGAAGAGAGATTTTGCGGCCATCGGAGACTTTTCGTAGAGAAAGATTTTCTATAAAATCACCATTTTAGTGCTGAGAATCTTTTAGCACACAGATACATTGCCGAATGTCGCCCGAATGGCGAAATCGGTAGACGCAAAGGACTTAAAATCCTTGGCCTATGGCATGCGGGTTCGAGTCCCGCTTCGGGCACCAACAGCGATAGTCGGCTATAGTCTGTGATTGTCTTTGTGGCACCATGAAAAAGCTCAAAAGTCCCATTCCACGGGCCTTTGAGCTTTTTTTATTATCCGCTGATTGTCTCTGCAATTCTCTGCGAGTCTTTGTAAAGCCGCAGTTTTTTAGGTATACGGCATGTATACACCTATAATGGGGTGGTCCGTGTATGCTAAAAAACTCGCTGCCATGCCCAAAATCGTTGCCCCGCTTACCATTAAACAAGTCAACAGCATCACAAAAGAAGGGTTTACTGCGCTCGGAGGGACTCCGGGGCTGTATCTTCAAGTTCGCGGCGCTTCGCGTTCCTGGGTTTATCGCTATACATCGCCGGAAACCGGTAAGGTAACTATGACCTCGCTGGGAACTTGCTCTTCCATGAGTCTTCTAGCCGCCCGGACCGTCGCGCAGGATTTGCTCCAGCAGGTTCGCTCCGGAACAGACCCTGTGCTTGAGAAGCGGCGGCAGAAAACGCGTCGAGAACGGGAAGCCAAAAATGCCGTGACTTTCCGTAAAGCGTGTGAGGAATGGCTGAAAAGCCGTGTTGATTCCGGGTACTACAGCGACACAGAGTATTCGGTTTATCGCATCCGGATGATTCTCCGGAATCACATCTATCCAGCTTTTGGGGACAAGCCGATGTCGGAACTGACGGCGGCTGACCTCTTTGACTTTCTTAAACCTTTCTACCGTCAAAACCGTGGCACGTGGTCGAAAGTGAGAGCGGTCTTAAACGGCGTTTGCCGGTGGTCTGTGGCAATGGGGTATTGCCAACAAAACGTTTCTGACTCACGAGGCGCACTGGGGGCTCTGTTGGAAAATCTGGGGCGGCAGAAACCCGAGATCCAGAACCGGGGTGCTCTCGACTACCAACAGGTGCCGGATTTTTATGTCAGGCTTATGGAGAAGGGAACGACGGTGGCCAAACAGTTTGCCTTTGCACTGCTGACAGCCTCACGCTCCAAGCCCGTCCGGATGCTGACCTGGGATCAAATCGATTTCGAAAACCGCACTTGGCTGTGTCCGGAAAAAAGCATGAAGGTCAAAGGACGCGGTGACTTTGTGGTCTACCTGAGCGATGAGGCTATCGACCTGTTGAAGTCCATGCCACGGCGCCCGGACACTGACTATGTCTTTCCCAATGAAGCCGGCAAGCCTTTTTCCGATATGGGGATGCGAGCCTTGATTCTGAGACTCAACAGCGAGGCTCTTTCTAGGGGGGAAGAACCGCTTCTCGATCGAGAGCAAACGGCTCGCCTGGGAAAGCCGGTGTTGATGACGCAACACGGCACATGCCGGGCGTGCTTCAAGACGTGGTCAAAGAGTGACGGGCGAACTTTCAATGTCGATGCGGTCGAGCTGTGTCTTGCGCATCAAATCGATTATCGCTACAGCGGTGCCTATGATCGAGCCAAGCTCGAGAATGAAAGGCGAGAGGTGATGGCAGAGTGGGCGAAGTTCTGCACTTCAAAACTCGCATAAAAAGATGCCCGGCTCGAAGCCGGGCGTTTGGTCTCTAGTCCTTGAGAATCAGTTCACGGCCGAACTGGCGGAAGTAGTCCTGCTTGACGCGTGACAGCGGGAAGCGGGAGTAACGGGTTGAGATTACATCGGGCTTGCTCAACTTGCCGTTGGCGACCCACGTGTAGACGGTCTTGGGCTTGATGCCGAAGATCTCTGCGACTTGCTCTTTTGAGAGCATTTTGTCCAGTGCGAGTTCCATTTTTTGCTCCTTCATTGCTTTTCCCAAAACTGTTCAAAAAAGATCCATCCAAAACTTGATGCCGGCGCAAACCATCCCCAGCGAGAGGAGTGCGATTATCGCTAGTAAGGCCAGCCCAAAAATGATCTGGAACCATTCCTTCATGCTTGCCTCCTTTTAGTGACTGCAAAGCCAAACAAAGCCGCAGATGGCGATCGGCAAGCCGGCGATGACAGAAGCGCCGGCAGCCATTGGGCCGAAGTTGTCGGCGATCCAGTAGTGCAGGCCGAGTCCGGAGGCGATGCCGGCCAAGGCTGTCACGTACCAGACGCCGAAGCGGGCGCAAAACTCGCGCGTACGGCGGTGCCAGGCGTAGGCGCTGTCGCAGTACCGGAGATCCGCTCGGATCATTTCTTTGAGGTCGGTTGAGCCGGCCATCTCTCGCAGCTTGTTGATGTGCGATTCGACCTGGGCGTCTGTGATGATTTTGTTGGTCATTATTTCGTCTCCTGATAGGGCTTCGGCATCTCTGCCCAGGCTTTGATTTCTGTCCATTCGTATCCGTCAAAGCAGTCGTCGTCGGCGTCGTAGAAAGCGCATTCGACATAGGGCTGGTCAGATTCGTTGAGCATTGTCACCAGATACCAGCCGTCTCGGTCGGGGCTGTAGTGCAGGCCGTCGGCTTCTACCGGCATCCAGGTTGGTTTCCAGAGTTCCTGGGCTTTGTACAGCGTGGCCGTAGTGACCCGGGCGTGGTCTTCCATCGTTTGCTCGAGCCGCATGATCCGCAGCTTGATGTCATCAAGTGACTGTGCAATCGGTTTTTCGACCCGGGTCAAGGCAGGGGTCAAAGTCGGGGGTGTTATGAATCTCATTCCTGTTTCCCAATGATTTGTTTGTAGATACGTGTGACTAGCGTGTTGTGAAGCTTCAGGCCTTCTTTGCCGTAGCTTTCGCACTGGTACTGGATCGTCGACTTGTCGGCGCCTGGGAGAGCTGTTACCTGGTGCTTCCAGGTGCCTTCCTCGGCTGACACCTCGTAGGTGGTCGTGATCGATGCGTAGCGGTCACCGCCGCGCATTTCCGTGGTGATTGACAGCGGCCAGTTGCGAATAGGCGATCCGGACTGCCGGCGGGACAACAAGCCTCTGACGTAGTTCATTTCGTGATCCGTCAGGTACCCGCGCTTGGGGGACGGCTCCTTGGCTGTTTGAGCCGGCTTATACGTCACGAAGTTGAGCTCGTAGTCCGGGCATTCGGAAATTGTCAGTACGGCACCATCGTCACTTTCCCAACGGGAGATCCGCTCGGCCTTGGCGCCGGTATCAACCGGCTGCGAGTTCCAGATCACGGATTTCGTGACGTAGTTACAAAGGGTTTTGAAGTTGATGACTTTCATGTGAAAAGTCCGCTTATTCGTTTGTGATTTCTCTCCCCGGGTGAGATCATCGGGGTGTCAGACCTAGCCGTTTGACATTCGATTAATCTCAACCCGAGGAGGGAAAAATGACGTTGGAAGAAGAAGTTGCTCAAATTCGTGATGAGATCAAAGAGATCAAGGGCAAGTTGGAGGATCTCGAGTTTGTCCTTGAAGAACACAAGAAGCATCTAGACGATCATGTGCAGCATTTCCGAGATGCGGATTCGATTTTTCAGGATCTTCGATCTGAAATTCGAAAAATCGCTGATCAAATCCCGAACAAATGAGCGTATTAATCAACCTTTCTAGTGAACCCGTGAAAGGCATCCTTTGGAATTAAGCTATAGGGACTTTCATGCGTGATGCTGTCGTTTTTTTTCTCGGCAGCATCAATTTTTGATACTGCATTTACAGCCGTTGAATGATCATATTTGCCGGCCCATGCACCGTCGAAAATCGCTCTCCGTAATGCCTCTTTCTCAGGTAACTTGATGGCCTTATCCAGCTGGAGTCGCACATCAATTAGTTCTGCCACTACACAAGAGGGGCTATACACAGATGGCTTTTTGGCCGATTCGAGAACGGCTTCCCAAATCTGCTCCGCGTGTTCTTTGCTGATGGCTTTTTCAGTTTTTTCTTCTGACATTTCCTTCTCCTTTCATTTCCCAGGCATGACGGCCAGGGCGTACAACCAGGCGTAGACGCCACAGGCGCTGATGAGTGCGTAGACCACGCATTTGATGTCTTCAGACATGGCGTTACCTCGCTGGTTCGTTTCTGAAAAATTGGACCGACGTCGCGATGACTTCCGTGAGCTGCTTCTGGATGCCGTCGCGAGTGACGTACTCACGCATGTGCATCTCGCCTTCAACCCACAAGAGGTTTCCTTTTTGGACATACGCGCAGATGTTCTCGGCCAAGCGGCCGTAGGCGACCACGTTGTGCCACTCGGTGCGCTGCTCTTTGGTGCCGTCGGCGCGGTAGATGGTTTGAGATGTGGCCAGTGAGACGCGAGTCGCCTGTTGGCCGCTTCGCGTTTGACTTAGCTTCGGGGTGTGGCCGACATGGCCGAGTAAGAATGCTTTGTTGATGGATGGCATGTTGTACCTTCAATCATCAAAAGGTGAATTGATGGCAGAAGATTAACAACATGTTGGACGATTTGATAAAACAAAAGATGAACGTCTGAAATAAAAATGATCATCTTTTGATGAAAATCAAAGAAAAAACCCCAGGACGAATCCTGGGGGAAAAGTGATGACGTTAGAAAACTAGATCCTTAAGACTCCAAATTTTTGCGCAACTGAATGGCTACTCCTTTGATCTCTATTGTTGAAGTTGCATTGGAGAGTGTGGGGTAATCGGGGTTGAGGGGGACGAGCTCAAACTCGTCCTTTGACACAGCCTTAAATTTGCGTAACACCGGCTCGCCGTCAGCAACTGCCACAACGAAGGTGGAAGGCTTGGGCTTTCTACTTGGATCAACAATGATCTGATCTCCGGTGGAAAAGGTTGGCTCCATAGAGCGATCCCGAATAGTCAGGACAAGTGAGTTGGTGGGAATGTTGCTACTAGCCATAACAATTCCTAATGTTTCGCCTCTGTCGCTTCCTAGGAGATATTCCCAGGAAACCAGGGGCAGTCCCACCTGATCAAGGATTGTTTTCAAGTCTCCATTTGATTTGCTGGTCTCCCGATCGAAGTAGCCGGCCTCAAGGCCTAGAGATTTTTCAAAGTCTCTTGCAAGACGCTCGCCCATGTTTCGCCAACCGGTGGTAAGACTGGAAATTTGTGTCTTTGACCTGCCGACTCTTTCCGCAAACTCGGATAAGCCGACAGTTTCCACTAGGGCTTTGAGGTTCGCTCGTCGAATCTGATTGGTTTCCATGATTGGGCCTTTCTGTAATGATTTAGCCTGATTTTTTCACCTATTGATGAACACGGCAATAAAAATTGCTATATGATGGCGTTTATCAAATGATGGATGACGCCCATGAAATTAGGTGAATTTTTATCTTCTCTTTCCAGAGACGAAAAGAAGCGATTTGCAGAGGATTGCCGTTGCTCTCTGGGGCATTTGTTCAACATTGTCAGCGGGCAACGGCGTTGTGGTGCTGGCTTGGCTGTGCGAATTGAAAAGCGCACATACGGCAAGGTGCGCAAAGAAGAAGCTGCACCTCATGTCGAGTGGTAGATCGCTATGGCAATTGCTTTCATGGACTACATGATCGCGTTGAGAGCCAGTGGATTGCCTGGGCCTACGCGTAGCGTTGCGCTGTGGGTAGCCACGAGGTGCGCTAATGGCTGGCCGGTCACGATTGAAACGATAGCTATGGATTCGGGATTCTCAGTCGCAACTGTGAAGCGGCATTTGTCCATTCTTGAGACGTCCAGATGGCTGAGTCGGCAGACGGATCGGAACAAAGGTAACCGATATGATCTGCAGATCCCCGCCTCGTCGTTGGCTCAGAGTGAGCCAACCGATAGCTCAGAGCGAGCCAACGGGATGGCTCAGAGTGAGCTATCTAATCCGAACGGATGGCTCAGAGTGAGCCAACGGATAGCTCAGAGTGAGCCAACGGATGGCTCAGAGCGAGCCGACAGGATGGCTCAGAGTGAGCCAACCTATATAAGAACAATACAAGAACATAAAAACAACAAAAACCTCACGTGCGCACGCCCGCCCGCGCGCGAGGGAGACGCCGCCACCATCAAACACTCCGATCTCTCTCAAACACAACTTTGGGGGTGGGTGAAGGAACTCGAAAAAGATCCGGACGCCAAGGCAGAAGTTTTGAAGTTCAAGTTCTACAGGACATCGACCGGAGGGATTTACAAAGACGCGTTTGTCACGGCTTTGCTTTCAAGCGAAAGGTTATTTGAGAGCTTCAGACCGTGGTTTGTGCGACTCCAAGCGGAGGGCAAGTTATGAGTCTCCAAAGGTGTGCGATTGAAGGTTGCCAATACGCTGGAGTTTCAAGCTACTCCGCAGGGCGCTACTACTGCGATTTTCACGCCGAGCTCTTTGACCGTGGCCCCGAGTTCAAGCGTTGCACGGCCAAGGTGACGCAATACGCGTCCTGGTGGGCTGTGCGGGATCTGAAGGCAAAGCTCGGCCGCATCGCATCCTGCACGCTCGAGTCGGATGCCAAAAAGCTGATTGATGTCGTCCGGCAGAGTCCCTTGAGGCGGTACCTGCCTGATCCTTCGGTTTTGGATCGTAAGGAGATCGTCAACGGCATCGGCGAGCGCGTGCCGGAGCCGGCGCGGATGTATGCGCTGCGAGTCGATTCGTGTCTCGTCAACTTCATCGTCGACAAGGCGATCTTCGACATGGGGTTGCCGGTGCTCGGCA
>OGEP01002752.1_pt1 | contig 14677 bp, 8 predicted proteins | sample 1570721 | NCBI WGS metagenome assembly OGEP01 (sample SAMEA2582131, study PRJEB24529) | metagenome | biome: Human gut stool | place: China | collected 2011 | reverse complement strand
TAAGACCTGCTCTTGTTCTGGTTGCATTCAATTGCTTCAATGCGATAGAACCTTCTGAAGCATCATATCCAAGTTCGTTTAATGCCTCTGCATACATCAAAAGTACGTCAGCATAACGGAGAAGAATTTGGTCATTACCTACCTGATTGAATGATACATTCTTGGTATCCAGGAACTTAGTTATCAGATAGGCTTTGTTCTCTGCCTTCACATAAGTAATCATCTCCTTACGGGTGTCACCTGGTGTAAAGCAGTTTACAAGTGCTTCTGCCTGACCGCTTTCATCGGTCAAGTTGGTAATATCGTACCAATAAGAATGACCTTCGTTTACGGTCTCCTTATTAAAGTGAACAGCAAAGATAATCTCTGCGTTGTTCTTGTTGTTCACATCAAATACCTGACCGATTGATGGCAACAGAGAATACTTGCCGATGAGTTGAGAAAGAACATCCTTTGCCTCGTTCCACTTATGGAATGTAAGATAAACCTTACCCAAGAGAGCCTTGGCAGCATTAGCTGTTACACGTCCTGTTTCTGATGCAGAATGTTTCGGTTGGCAGTGACGTTCACGCCGGCGATACAGCCATACTCCCGGACGGCGAAGGACAGCTCGGGGGTGGGGCGGAGGGACTCGAAGATACGTACGGGGATGCCGTTGCCCGCCATGACGCCGGCGGTCTCACGGGCGAACTCCTGGGAGTGGTTGCGGCAGTCGAAGCACACCGCCACGCCGCGCTTCACCGCCTCGGGGCCCTCGGCCAGAATGACCTCGGCGAAGGCCTGGGTGGCGTGGCGGATGACGTGGATGTTCATCTGGTGCAGGCCGACGCACATGGTGCCGCGCAGGCCGGCGGTGCCGAACTCCAGCGGGGCAAAGAACCGGCTCTCAATCTCCTTCTCGTCGCCGGAAATAGAGCGCAGCTCCTCCTTTTCCGCCTCACTGAGCGCAGAGCTGCTGAGCCACTTTTCATAAACATCACGATAGGACATGGGACTAACCTCCAATATCTGAAATTCTGGCGTAAACGATGTACTGCACTGTGATTATAGCACAAAAATTTACCAATATCCAGCCCGTCTTTTGATGAATTTGGGAGATTGTCACGCCTACTTGTGGTAGCTGGAGCCTTCGTCGATCTTGAAGCTGCGGTAGAGCTGCTCCAGCAGCATCACCCGGGCCAGATGGTGGGGAAAGGTCATGGGGGACATGGACAGCTTGGCCCACGCCTGGGCCTTGAGGGAGGGGGCAAGGCCGTAGGAGCCGCCGATCAGAAAGGCCAGGCTGCTTCCCCCCCGGCTGCTCCAGTCGGACAGGAGGCCGGAGAGCTCCTCGCTGGAGCGCATGCACCCCTCAACGCACAGGGCGATCAGGCTGGCCCCCGGCGCCAGCCTGGCGCGGATGGCCGCCGCCTCCTTCTCCAGGGCGGCGTCGATCTGGGCCTGGGATGGATTGGACGGCAGCCGCTCCTCCGGCAGCTCCACCACCTGGAGCTTACAGTAGGCCGACAGGCGCTTGACGTACTCCGCCGCCGCGTCGATGTAAAATTTCTCCTTCATCTTGCCCACGCAGATGAGCTGCACCCGGATGCCCTTCATACCGTGTACCTCCGGCTCTTCTCGCTGCGGGGGGCCACCTCCAGCGCCACGTCCCAGCCCACCGCCGCGCCCCGGCGCTCCAGTACGCCCCGTACCACCTCGTGGGCCCGGGCGGGGGTGTTGTTCTCATGGGACAGGTGGGCCAGCACCACCGTGCGGGCGCCCCCCTCCACCGCCGTCCAGGCCAGCTCGGCCCCCGCCTCGTTGGACAGGTGGCCCCGGTCGCCCAGAATGCGGGCCTTGAGGTGGTAAGGGTAGGGGCCGGACTGCACCCACTCCACGTCGTGGTTGGCCTCGGCCACCAGGAGATCCGCCCCCCGGATGCCGCGGAGCACCGCCCCGGTCACATAGCCCAGGTCGGTGACCACCGCCGCCTTCCGCCCCCCGGCGGACAGGGCGTAGCCCACGCTCTCCGCCGCGTCGTGGGAGGTGGGGAAGCTCTCAATCGCCAGCCCGCCGACGGAAAAGCCCTCCCCCGGCGCCACGGGGCGGAGCAGCTCCTCCAGAAAGGCGATGCGGTAGCAAAGCTGCCGCCCCGTCCCAGGGCTGGCATACACCGGCAGCCTGAGCTGCTTGGTCAGGGTGGTCAAACCGGAGATGTGGTCGCTGTGCTCGTGGGTGATCAGCACGCCGGCGAGCTCCGTTGGCTCCACGCCCAGCTCCTTCAGGCCGGTGCAGATACGGCGGCAGGAGATGCCCGCGTCCACCAGCACGTGGGTGCGGCCGTCGGTCACCAGCAGGCTGTTGCCGCTGGAGCCGCTGGCCAGGGTACAAAGTTCCAGCACGGAATCGCTCCTCACTATGTAGTCTCTCTGCGCAAAAAAGGGCGGCGGCCTGCGCCGCCGCTCCCTGTTTTCTTTTTAGCCTACCTGGCTCTGCTTCTCCTCGTCCGGGGTGACCACCACGCGGATGTCCGCCCCCACGCCGGAGAGCTTGCGCACGATATCCTCGTAGCCCCGCTCGATGTGGTGGATGCAGCCAATTTCGGTGGTGCCCTGGGCCGCCAGGCCCGCGATTACCATGGCCGCCCCGGCCCGCAGATCGCAGGCCTGGATACGGGCGCCGGTGAGCTTCTCCACGCCCTCGATGACGGCGATCTTGCCGTCCACCTGGATCTGGGCGCCCATCCGCCGGAACTCGTCCACATAGCGGTAGCGGTTGTCCCACACGCCCTCGGTGAGCACGCTGGTGCCCTCCGCCAGGCAGAGGACGGCGGCAATCTGGGGCTGCATGTCGGTGGGGAAGCCGGGGTAGGGCAGGGTCTTGACGTTGGTGCGGGTCAGCTTGCCGTGCCGGCGCACCAGCACCGCGTCATCCCGCTCCTCCACGTCCACCCCCATCTCCAGCAGCTTGGCGGTGATGCACTCCAGATGCTTGGGGATGACGTTGCGGATGAGCACCTCGCCCCCGGCGGCGGCCACGGCGGTCATATAAGTGCCCGCCTCAATCTGGTCAGGGATAATGGAGTAGCTGCCGCCGGACAGGCGCTCCACCCCGCGGATCTTGATCACGTCGGTGCCCGCGCCCATGATCTCCGCGCCCATGGAGTTGAGGAAGTTGGCCAGATCCACGATGTGGGGCTCCTTGGCGGCGTTCTCAATGACAGTCAGGCCGTCGGCCAGCACGGCCGCCAGCATGATGTTCATGGTGGCGCCCACCGAGACGATGTCCAGATAGATCTGGGTGCCGCACATGCGGCCGTTTTTGGCCTTGGCATGGATGTAGCCGCCCCGCACATCCACGTCGGCCCCCATGGCCACAAAGCCCTTGATGTGCTGGTCAATGGGCCGTCCGCCGAAGTCACAGCCACCCGGAGGGGGCACCTCGGCGGAGCCGAACCGGCCCAGCAGCGCCCCAATGAGGTAATAAGAGGCGCGGATTTTCCGCGCCAGCTCCTCAGGCACACGGGCGTTGCGGATGTGGGAGCAGTCCACGTCCACCGTGGTGCGGTTGACGGTGCGCACATCGGCGCCCAGCTCCTGCAAAATATTCAGAATCAATGTCACGTCGCTGATCTGGGGAATGTTCTCAATGCGGCATACCCCGTCCACCAGCAGGGCGGCGGGGATTATGGCGACGGCGGCATTCTTCGCGCCGCTGATGTCAATTTCTCCAAAAAGCGGCTTTCCGCCGTGGATCACATATTTTGTCAAAGCTACAACCCTCTATTCCTTCCGCCGCAGCCGTTTCCGGCATAAACGGTATCCAAGGGCCGGCAATTCACCGGCCCGGTAAACACAATTTAATAAACGCCTTCCATGGAAGTGCGCTCCAATACGAGTACATTATAGCAGATCTCTCCTTAAAATCAAAGCAAAATTCTCGTGTGCTCCGATTTTCTCTTCTCGTGCCTGTGATCCTTTGCTTTCAAAATACCCAATCTGCCGACTTTTATACCTCTTCTGATCGTGCGTGGGGTTATGTCTACCAAATGTCTACCAAAATGCAACGCAAAGCGCCTGAATTTTCAGCTTTTTCCCCAAGGAGTTTTTTATAATGTCTACCATACGTCTACCATGCGAACCTTTTGATTCTGTTTCCCCGCCTTTTATACCCCTATTCCCCGAAAGCTGCATTCTTTCCTCCCATGTAAGGGGCGTCATACGCCCCTAGGCTTCAAAATTCAGAAGGAGGAAATCCAAATGAGAAACCTCAAGCGGACTCTCAGCCTGGTAATGGCCATGGCCCTGATTGTGGGCATGATGGTCGTCTCCGCCAGCGCTGTGAGCAGTGATTTCAACGACTCTGCTGAAATCACCAACACTGAAGCGGTTGATGTGATGACCGCCATCGGTGTGTTCGAGGGCACCGACAAGGGCGCCTTCAACCCCACCGGCATCCTGACCCGTGAGCAGGCCGCCAAGATCGTGGCTGTCATGCTGCTGGGCGAGGAGGACGCCAATAAGTTGAGCACCAACTCCACCACCTTCAAGGACGTGGCGGCCAACCGCTGGTCCGCGGGCTACATCGGCTACTGCGTGCAGCAGGGCATCCTGGCGGGCACCGGCAACGGCAACTTCGACCCCGAGGGCGAGCTGACCGGCCTGGCCTTTGCGAAGATGATGCTGGTGGCCCTGGGCTATGACGCGAAGGTTGCCAACTATGTGGGCAACGACTGGGCCATCAACGTGGCCGCCGACGCGGTGAACGCGGGCATCGCCCCCAAGGGCATCGTGCTGGCCGACGCCATGACCCGTGAGCAGGCCGCCCAGATGGCGTTCCAGACCCTGACCGCCGACACTGTGTACTACACCAACAAGGGCACCACTGTCATCGGCTCCGACGGCATGCAGGTTATCGTGGGTGCTTCCGCCCCTGTGAAGGTCGCCAACAGCACGACCGATGATTACCGCACCGTGAAGGGCGACAAGGACGAGGTGCAGCAGTTCTGCGAGAAGTACTTCTCTGACCTGACCCTGAACAGCAATAACCACGACGATTTCGGCCGTCCCTCCGACCAGTGGAAGAACGGCACCAAGGAGATCGGCACCTATGCTTCCACCGCCGATGCCTCTTACTCCGAGAAGGTCAGCTCCAAGACCCTGTACTCCGACCTGGGCCTGGATAAGACCACTACTGTGGATGTGACCGAGGACGGCAAGGCCAATGGCACCTTCACCATCGAGAAGGGCAACAGCGACGACGAGCTCGGCGGCAACGGCGTTCTGGTCGAGGCTTTTGTGGACAACGATGACAACGTGACCCTGGTGGTCATCAACACCTACGTGGGTGAGATCTCCAAGGTTACCGCCGCGAAGGACGGCGATGACCGCTATGTCACCGTGGACGGCAAGAAGTTTGAGACTGAGTCCTTCGAGAAGGACGACGTGGTTCTCTACACCATGGCTGATGGTGAGATCCAGACCATGACCCTGGCCGAGGTGGTTGAGGGCGTCGAGGTCACCAAGACCACCGGCGATTCCAGCTTCGTGGCTGACGGCGAGACCTACAAGTACAGCGCGAAGATGTCCAATAAGGGTGATGTCAAGGTCGACAGCGTGCTGGACCTGTACCTGGATTCCTATGGGTATGTCATCAAGGTCGACGTATCCAAGGCCTCCAGCGACTACGCCTACGTCGTGAACACCGGTGCCGATGAGGGCCGCTATGACGACGAGAGCTCCTACTATGCCAAGCTTCTGCTGGCCGACGGCACCATGGTCGAGGCCGAGCTCGACGAGGACTGCCTGACTGGCAATGACTTTGCCAACAAGAAGGATTTCTTGGGTAAGCTGCAGGGTTACATCGTGGAGTACAGCAAGAACTCCAAGGACATCTACACCATCAAGGGCGTCAGCGATTCCGGCCTGAACAAGGACGTGAAGGTCGAGATCAACAAGGGCGAGTCCGCTATGACCCTGAACAGCAAGACCGTCTACGCCAACAGCAAGACCGTCTTCCTGGTGCAGACCGGCACCGGCAGCAAGGCCACCTATAAGTCCTACACCGGCTATGCCAACGTGCCCGACCTGAAGGACGACAGCGGCAACTTTGTTTACTACTGTAAGAGCGGTAGCACCGTGGCTACCATGGTCTTCATCTCCGATGTGTCCGCCAGTTCTGACGACATCGTGTATGTCCTCAGCTCCAAGGAGGGGACCAAGGTGAAGGACAGCGACAACACCTACTACGAGTACAAGGCTGTTGTCAACGGCGAGATCACCACTGTCAAGATGGATGAGGAGCTGAAGGACAGCTATCCCAGCGGCAATGTCCTGAAGACCGATATTCTGCTGAACGTTATCGCCTATGCGGATGCTGAGAACGAGATTCTGGACGCCTCCGCCTGTGAGGAGTACAGCAAGGTCACTACCGATGATACCTATCAGCTTCCCGGCGTGGAGGTCAAGGCTGAGGCCGAGGATGGTATCATCGACCTGGGCGGCAAGAGCTACGCTGTTTCCGACGATGTAGAGGTCTATGCCGTCACCAAGGGCAAGAAGATCGAGACTGGCTCTCTGAGTGATGTGGAGAAGGGCATGACGGTTACCGCCATCGTGAAGAACGGCGAGATCGTCACCATCTTCTACGGTTCCACCACCTCCTCTGGCAACGACAAGGCTGAGATCGCCGGCAGCGGTGTAAATACTGCTACCGTTGTTAACGCCTCTGATCTGAGCAGCGAAGCCAATGGTGCCTATGTTCTGACCAAGATGCCTGAGGATAAGAAGGATGACATCGGCGGTGAAATCACCGACAACATGTTCTTCACCTTCCGCATTACTGACAAGGATGCTCAGGATGTTGCTCTGTCCATCAAGAACAGCAAGGGTAATCTGATGTACAAGGAAGATGCCAAAGGTGTGACCACTGGTTTCCATTACTTCTATGTGCAGGTCATTGGTGAAGGCATCAATAATTCCTCCAAGGGCTATGAGATGAGCGATAAGGCGCTTGTCGATGGCACTTATACTTGGACGATTGTCAATACGACCACCGGCAATGAGCTGATTGGCGGGACCTTCACTATCCGCTGAGTTCTGATCACCAAACCCCAAGAAGCAAGGAGGCCCCGGGTATTTCCCGGGGCCTCCTTGCTTTCTTGATAAAGCGCCGCGTAATAATAGGTGGTTCCCTTTTCATTGAGCTGCTGGTAGTCGTGATTGTAAAGTCCTCCCCCCAGCTTCCAGCTCAGGCCGTCTTGCGTCCACTCCACCTCAAGCAGCTCTCCATCGCTGGTGCTGAAATTAACCGCCTGTGTGTTCCCCCTCAGAAAGACAGCGTGGCGTGAACCGCAGCTTACCCAAAGCGCCTTGGCTGGAATCCCCAGTGTAAGTACGGTAGGCTCGGACGGGCCGCAAGTTCCCGTACCCACATAAGAGCCGAACAGCAGGCTGCAATCTCCCCGTCCGGCGAGGCCCGCGTCAATTTTCTGAAAATCCTCGTTGAAGTCTCTCCGTAAAAAGCTGTCCTCCGGTTCCCACTGGTGCAGGTGATAGTGCGCTGTATAGTTTGCCATCTATATTACCCCCTCCGCAGACAAGGCCACCCCCGCGTCCGGTAGACAGCCGGACGCGGGGGTTCCTTTCCCGCAGGGGCCGCGTTTTCCAGTACAGCAAAGGCACTGCCCGGCCCCCCTGCGGGAGGAATGAAAATGGCAGCTTATACGGAACACTATCACCTGCACCAGTGGGAGCCGGAGGACAATTTCCTGCGCACGGATTTCAACGAGGATTTCCGTGTGCTGGATAAAGCACTGGCCTTAAAGCCTGAGATTCTAAGTGGAAGCTATACAGGGGATGACGCCCGAAGTCGGGATATTTCGCTGGGGGTATCGCCCCGGGCAGTCTTTGTGGTAAGGCAGGACGGCGCAATGCAGTCCGACATGTATACCTATGGCGGACTGGCGCTGCAAGGAGCACCAGTCACCATGCGGGATGGAAACCTGGTGGAGATCACCAGCAGCGGAATACGGGTGGCCCGCGGCGACCTGATAGAGGGCAGATTCTACGCGGACGCAAACCAATCCGGAATGAGCTACTACTATATAGCTTTCCACTAACAAAAAGAGCCGCCCCCAATCGGGGGCGGCTCTTACCTTTTAACAAGTGAAAAGTAATGCTTTGTTCTGCTTTACTGCTTCACCCAGCCCATGCCAGTAGTACCACTACCATCGGTGTAAACCGTACCCCAGACATAGGTGGAATTGTTCTGCAACGCTGCCTTGGTACCCTGGGCAGAGTCGCTCCCAGCGGCGCTGTAGAAGTTTTTGTCAGCTCCGACAGCGGTGCCGGTAGGAGCAGTGCCTCCAATGGTAATCTTAACCCCCTCCTTTGCACCAACAACGGAGCCGTTCAGCACAAAGGTGTTGGAATCGGAGAAGCTGTAATTATCACCAATGGTCACCTTGCCGGAGGTAGTGTAAGAAACGCCAGAAGCAGTCTTGGCAATCGTCACATCGGAGTCAGAGGAAATTCCGTCCTTACCCAGCACGCTGCCGTCGGAGAGCACAACCGCACCGCCAGCCTTCAGCGTAATCTCCAGCTTACCGTCCGCAATCTGAGTAGCGTTCACCTTCAGAGTAGCGCCACTCTCAACCGTTACAGTGAGCTTGTTGGTATCGTTAGTACCAGTAAGGGTCAGAGTCTTGTCAGCAGGCACATTTACGCTCTCAGCCTTGGAAATCTTGCTGGCATCCAGGCGGACATCAGTATACTTATTCCAAGTGTCCTTCAGGTTGGAAGGGTCCGTCACAGTGATGACGCTGTTAACCGCGGGGATGTTGCCGTAGGTGTCAACCACCAGCAGCTTCACCTCGTCGCCGGCGCCCATCACATAGTAGGCGTTGGCCTGGTAAACACCGGACTTATCAGTCTCGATGGCGATGGTGGGCACCGCGCCCTCAACGCCGGCCTTGTCATCGCTGTTGATGCCGATGATAACGGTATCTTTGGTGATCTCAGCGTTGACATTGCTGCCCTTGTCGCTCAGAGAAGCGTCGGTGAAGCGGATATCGCCGTTCTTCTCGTTGTAGGCAATGATGGCGGTACGCAGCAGGTTGTCGACCTCGGTGACAGTGTAGCTGCCGTTCTTGTTCTCCTCGTAGGTGAAGATGTCGCCCTTGGACAGGGAAACCTTCTCATCGGTCATGATGTCCTTGTGCTCGGTGGCGCCATCCCAGAAGGTGAAGGAAGACACGGTCTCGCCGTCCTTGTTCTTGGTGGTGGACACGGCGCTGGTCACATAGCCGTAGTTGCTGGTGATGGAGTTAACCTTCGCGTTCAGCTCTACGTAAGCCAGGACAATGCTGTTGTAACCGGTGGAGTTGTCCTTGTTAGCGTAAGCAGTGATATTCTTGTCCACCACAGAGGTAGTGCTGTACTTGGCAAAGTCGGAACCGGCCATAGTAGAGAACTTGCCCGCGCTATCCTTCACAAAGATCACGGCGTCGTCCGCGATTCTCTCGCCGCCGATCTTGCCCTTGCCAGAGCTGTTGACATACTTGCCAGTCACAATCAGGTCAAAGCCAGCCTTGTCGGCGTCGCCGGAGTTGGTCTTGGCCTCGGTCAGGACGTACTCGCCCTTCTTGACCTCGTAGGTCACCAGGCCCATAGTATCGGTGTACTTCTTGTCGGTGGTAACCACCTTGGTGGTGCCGTCGGCGAAGAGCAGCTTGGCCTGGGGGCCGTTGATATCGCTGTCAGTCTTCACGACCACGGCGTAGTCCTGCAGCTCGTGGCTGGAGGTGACAACCTCGGACTTCACGATGTAGCCGTTGAGCACAGCAGCCTTCACGGTGCTGTCCAGAGCCAGATCCTTGTCGGGAGTGGTGGTAACATAGTTGTACCAGGTACCGTCAATGCGGACGGAGTCGCTCTTGGTGGCCTCGATCTTGCCCTTGACCGTCTCAGCCAGGACATAAGTATCGGTGTCATCCACGGTGTTGGCGGCGTCGCTCTTGATGACATAGTCGTTCTTGGCCATGTCGTCGTAAGCGTTCACGTCCTCAAACTTAACATTGGTGTTAACATCGGTGTTGAAGGACTTCTCGCCCACGTAGGTCACCTTGGCGGCGGTGAAGGGGACGTAAACGACGGTGTCGATCTTGCCGTTGTCGTCGTTGTCGTAAGCCTTCACAGCGGCGGCCTTGTTGCCGCCCACATTCAGGCCGTCAATCAGCTTACCGGTGTAGAGAGCGGTGGTGGTCACATTGCTGTCCACCTTGTAGGTGGTGCCGTCAATCTTGACCTCATTATTGCTGAGAGTACCAACCTTACCAGCAGTGCTCTCCACGATCAGGGAGCTGTCGGTGGAGGCATAGACGCCGTACACATTCTCGCGGTCCTTATACAGAACCTCGACCTTCTGGCCGATCAGGTTGCTGTAGTCACCCTCGACCTTGGTGTACTGGCCCTTGGTGGTGATGCCGTTCATGTACAGGGTGTAAGTGCCCTTGCTGTCCTTCTCCACGTCGGTCAGCACGGCGTCGCCGTCGGTGATCAGGGACAGGTACTTGTGGCCCATGGTCTCGTCGGCGTACTTGGTCACGGTGTTCTCGCCGTAGACATTCTGGGTCTTCTGCTCCAGAGCGTACTTAACTTTGTTGAACTCAGCGCCAGCGACCTCTTTCACGGTCTCGTCAGCGTCGCTGCGGCTGTTGTACACGGAGCCGCTCAGGGCATCAACAGCAGCCTTGATCCCAGAATCAGTGCAGTTGTTCTCCTTGATCGTGAGCACCCACACGCGCTCGGTGCCGGTCACGACGGACTCGGTGCCGGTGTAGCTGTACTGGCTGGTGGTGTAGTTGCCAGCGGCGTTCAGCTCAACCATGTCGGCGTCCAGAGCATTGTAGATCATCTGGGCGGCATTGTCACGGGTCAGCAGGGTGTTGGCGTTCAGATTGGACAGTTTCTTGTAAAGACCGTTCTGGTTGGCCAGCACGTTGGTGTTGATGGCCCAGTCGTTGCCCACCAGGCCGGACTTCTCGGCGCTGTAGCCCAGCACGCCCAGCAGCATCTTGGCGGCCTCGGTGGCGCTCACGGTGCCGGTAGGATCAAACTTGTTGTTGCCGCGGCCAGCGATGATGCCGTTGGCGGCGCAGTACTCAATGTAGGACTCTGCCCAGGTACCCTTGATGTCGGTAAAGGTGGGGGTGTCCTTGACGCCCAGCACGGGATCCACACCGCCGTTGATGGCGACGCAGAGCATCTTGGCCATCTCGGCACGGGTCACGTTGCCGGTGGGGTCAAAGTAGCTGCCGTCTTCCTTACCATTGATGATGCCCAGGGCAGTCATGGTAGAAACGGCGTCCTTGTTTACGATCTCATCCGCATCGGTGAAATCGCTCGCGTTCACCGCGCTGGCACCAACACTCATCATGCCCACGAGCATGACGGAGGCCAGAGCCAGGCTGAGAGTCCGCTTGAGGTTTCTCATGTTTGGAATTCCTCCTTCTAAATTTTGAGCTTTCGGGGCATCCTACTCACGACTGCGCGTTTCAGTCAAGTATGACTCCCCTTGCCTCTGTACGCATGATAAAGCATCTTTCGCAAAAGGTCAACACCTCCGGCGCATTTGTAACAAAGCTGTAAAACAACGCCCGTTCCCTGCCAAACCGACCAGAACCGGCCGTTTCCCTCTTTATATTATAAGGTATCGCAGCCCCCGGGAGGACATCCGCGTCCCCCCGGGGGCTGTTTTTGCCCCGGCTCGCCCGCCCACAACACCCGGCATCCGTAGGGGCGGCCTTTATGGCCGCCCGCGGGCGGGGACAAGCCCCGCCCCTACGTAATGCGCCTTTCTTTGCAGGGGCCGTCGGGCAGATCGCGGGCGGGGACAAGCCCCGCCCCTACGTGATGCGCCTTTCTTTGCAGGGGCCACCGGGCGGGTGTGGGCACCCGCCCCTACAGGCCGGGGCCATTCGCTGTGTGCTGGTGTCCCGCACCTTGTTTTCCCGTAGGGGCCGATGCCCACATCGGCCCGCCGCTCCGGCCGGGTGCAGAGAGCGGGCGGGGACAAGCCCCGCCCCTACGTCCAAGCGACGCAAGACAGCCCGCCGGAAACGAAATCCCGAATGTAGGGGCGGCAAAAACAGTTTTGGAAACTGCGGAAACTTTTGGGCGTTTTTTTCGTCTAATAGATAGCCGCGGCAAATTTAAGGTTTCCTTAAGAACTTGTCACTGCTTTGTAATGCCAAGCCCCGCGGCTTGTGGTACAATGGTAAATGCAATCCAATCGCCAATCTTTAGGGAGGAACAGACATGACCGAACAGCAGACCCCAGTGATGACCCCGCCGGCCGCGCCCCCGGCCGCCCCTACTGGGCCGAAGAAGAAACGCAAGGGCCGGGGCAAGACGATCGCGGGAATTCTCATTGTCGCCGCCATCGCCATCGCGCTCGTCGTGCTGGTGTGGTACTTTGTATTCCGGGAGGACGGCTCCAAGGGCGAGGTCATGACCGACTTCGTCACCCGGGGCTCCATCCAGTCCATGGTGGAGGGCAGCGGCACCACCAAAGCCAAGGACTCCGCCACCGTCACGCCCGGCTCGGGCACCATTCTGGAGCTCTTCGTCCAGGAGGGCGACCAGGTGACCGCGGGCCAGCAGCTCTACCGTATGGACGACACCACCGCACGCGACGCGGTGACCGAGGCCCAGAAGTCGGTGGACAACTGCAACAAGGAGCTCCAGGCCGTCTATGACAAGATCGCGGAGCTGAGCATCACCGCCCCCCACGCGGGCAACCTGCGGGAGGTGGCCGACCTCAAGGTGGGCGACACCGTCAACGAGGGCGACACCATCGCTACCCTGGTCAACGACACCAAGCTGCGCCTCTCCCTGTACTACAGCTACGCCTATGAGGGTGACATCAAGGTGGGGCAGACCGCGCAGATCTCCATCCCCGCCATCATGGCGCCCGTCACCGGCAAGGTGGAGCAGATCAACAAGGTGCGCTTTGTCTCCCCCGAGGGCGCCACCCACTTCGAGGTGGTGCTGGTGCTGGACAACCCCGGCACCCTTGCCGAGGGAATGGACGCCTCCGCCGGCCTCACCGCCGCCGACGGCACCCCCATCTACCCCTACCAGAACGGAAAGCTGGAGTATTACGAGTCCACCAAGATCACCGCCAAGGCCACCGGCCCGGTGGAGCGCGTCAGCCTGCTGAACTACGGCGACGTGAAGGCCGGGCAGCTCCTGGTGCAGTTGGGCGCCAAGGACACCGACGAGGAGATCGCCTCCAAGGAGAACGCCCTCAAGGCCGCCCAGGAGAAGCTGGAGGAGGCCACCAAGGAGCTGGAGAAGTACAACGCCGTCGCCCCCATTGACGGCACGGTTCTCCAGTGCAGCCTGACCGAGGGCCAGGAGGTATCCAGCGGCCAGGGCATCACCATCGCCGACACCTCCCAGATGATCATCGAAATTCAGGTGGACGAGCGCAACGCCCGCTACATCAAGGCCGGTATGATGGTGGACATCAACCAGTACGGCACGCCCTACGTGGGCATCGTGGAGAGCGTATCCATGACCGCCTCCGGCGAGAACGGCGTGGCCTCCATTCCCGCCGTTGTCACCGTGGACAACTACGACGGCAGCATGATCCCCGGTACTTACGCCGAATACTCCTTCGTGGCCAGCGAGTCGGAGGACTGCCTCACCGTCCCCGTCCAGGCCGTCAAGTATGTCAGCTTCGCCAACGTCCAGCTCCCCGAAAACCTGGATGCCGATCCCTCCGCCGGAATGGATGACGGTATGATGGACGACGGCATGATGGACGACGGCATGATGGACGGCGGCATGGTGGACGACGGCATGATGGACGGCGGCATGGTGGACGGCGGCGTGGAAGCTCTGCCCCAGTCCTACTCCGGCGGCGCTTTTGCTGATCCCTTGGGTATGGTCGCGGTGCCGATGCCCGGCGGCGGCGTCGTCGTGGACGGCGGCTCCATGTCCTCCGGCGGCGCCAGCGACGACAGCACCGGCGTCATCGTATGGGTCAAGTCCAAGGAGGCCCCCGCCAACGCCATTCTGGAGCCCGACCCCACCTGGGACTGCCCCGAGGGCTTCTGGGCCGTGCCCGTCGAGGTCGGCCTGTCCGATAATTCCAAGGTGGAAATCACCCGCGGCCTGGCGGAAGGCCAGGAGGTCTTTATCGGCTACCAGAACCCCGACGAAATGTACTATTAAAGAGGGCCCCGGTATGCTCATTGATGTAAAAAACCTCTTTAAAATCTACCACGAGGGGGAGGAGAGCGAGGTTCGCGCACTGGACGGCGTCTCCCTCTCCGTGGACCGGGGAGAATTCCTGGCCATCATCGGCCAGTCCGGCTCCGGCAAGTCCACCCTCATGAATATCCTGGGCTGCCTGGACATCCCCACCTACGGGGACTACCACCTGGACGGCGTGGACGTCACCGAGCTGTCCGACCGGCAGCTCGCCCACATCCGCAACAAGCAGATCGGCTTCATCTTCCAGGGCTTCAACCTCATCCCCGCCCTCAACGCCTGGGAGAATGTGGAGCTGCCCCTCATCTACCAGGGCGTGCCCGCCTCCAAGCGGGCCGACCGGGTGGAGGCCGCCCTGGAGCGGGTGGGTCTGGCCGAGCGCGCCGGCCACAAGCCCACCGAGATGTCCGGCGGCCAGC
>OGEP01002740.1_pt1 | contig 14719 bp, 18 predicted proteins | sample 1570721 | NCBI WGS metagenome assembly OGEP01 (sample SAMEA2582131, study PRJEB24529) | metagenome | biome: Human gut stool | place: China | collected 2011 | reverse complement strand
GGATATTGAACTATTTTCCGCTTAACCTTAACTTCCCCCCGATGGGGAACTGACCGTGCGCTTGCATGCGTTTGCTCACGGTTCAGCCCCGACCGGCATCTGACCGTGCGCTTGCATTCGATTACTGAAAGCTGAGCGTCTGTCGGTTACGGTACTGGCGCTTACGTTACTAGCGTGGCGCTTGCTGGCCATTACGGTACTGGCGCGGCCATTGCATTACTGTCGTGCTCTGGCCTGCCGTGACCTGTACCGAACGGGGAGTGGGTTACTGTTAAGCGGAAAGTGGCGCGGGTTAATCTGCGAACTTTGAAAAACATAACATTCTGTTAATGCGGTTTAACGCTTGCCATTCGCCGGACTGTCTAGCTACTGTAATTGGGTCAATCTCCTTAGCTTGCCTATATAATTGTAGTGTGTTCCATGCTTCATTTTCCTGTCTTATCAATTCCAGCCTTAACTCTTTCTTTGTCATCGTCTTATCCTCCTTAGAATGTTCTCTCATCTAACTTGCCAATATATGTTACTATGAATTCGCCATCTTCCATTGTTAATGAGTATCTGTCTGCTAACTGATTGTGACAAGCTTTGTAAATTGTCTTGTAAGAACCTTCAATGAGAATTTCTCTTTCTTTGTCTAAGAACCTAACCTTGGTTGCTCTTCTGTGCCCGCTACATTCTTTCATTCTAATCTCTGTCATTTGTTTAACCCTCCTGTTTGATTTACTTATTTGTTACTATAATAAGTATACCATACAAGAGGGTTAATGTCAAGCTTTATTTACCATTCGGGTGGTAATCTCCAAAATCCACAAGATCTTTTTCGCGCCCGTCGTTAAACTCAATTTTAGCTACTCTGTCATAGCTTTCAAACTCAGTGCTACTTGAACCTCTGCTAACTGCTCTTTCCTTAACCTCTTCTACCATGCGATAGTTATCATACATATCTGGCATAATATACCTCCTTAATCTGCGATCTTAGTTCCAAAGATACAAGTTGTAGCGCTTGCGGCTCCTGCCTGAGTAGCCCATACTTCAAGTGATACTGGGTCATTTGCGTTCATTCTCATTATTCTACTCACTTCACAGTATACTTCTCTTTGCTCTTCTGCCGTTGCGTTTACTTCAAAGCTGTTTCTTGCCTGACCAATTCTTACACTGCCCTTAAGACCACTAGAACTTGGCGACGCTCCGATAGCTATAAAACCGATAAACTCCCATAACCCGGCAACAGGAACATTACCTGATATAATAGGAACCCAGCCTTTAGCAGTAAAAGGTACACCTTCTGTCGGCTGGAATTGTACAGTAGTTCCAATAGTAGGAGACTGAACCGTTTCAACAGGTGACCAATTTAACCAGTTATTACCAGCAACGCATACTTGTGAAGCCTGATTGATATAAGTATATTTACAGAAGTTCATTACAAAATATCCCTTCTGCCATGCACCTAAATCATCTACATTATCATTCGTTAAGCCCGCTGAACTGAACTTATTGTTAGATATAAGAAAGTCTCCTATAGCCGTTTCAGCCGGAAAATTTCCCTGTCTGGTAAGTCGTAATCTGAAATCGTAAAATGGATTTTCAGCAGGAGCCAGCATATTATTACCCCAACAAATGTTATCAGAGTATTTAGACCCTGCATCGTTCCAACCCACGTAAAGGCCATTACAACCATTCTGTACGATATGATTATTAAAACCATTCGTCATTCGACCTTGACAAGTAACACCATGTGAACCAAAGTTAGCCACGGTATTACCAATAATCATAGTCATATCAGCCATGTTTACCCATTCAATGAAGATACCTCGTTTATAACCCGTCTGTTCCCAATCCGACCTACCTACAAGGAAGTTGTTATTTATGTTAGTTCCATAAATCGTTCCTCCCATATACACGCCGTTTTCACAGTTATTTGCGTAACAGCCTGTCATGATTAAGTTAGCACTTAAAACAAACTTTAAGCAACTACCCATATTCTCAAAGTAGCAGTTAGCAATTTCAGTACCTATTATTTTCCACTCAGTAGAGGAAGTATGGTTTCCGATCGCGGCTGGAATATGGCCACTAATACGTTCAGAATTACCAACAAAGCTACAATTAACTATTTTGGTGTCTTGAGTAGGTGTCTGGTCATACGGTCCGAACCAAGGGAACACTCCCTCCTGTAAAGCATAATCTAACTGAATCATTTCTGTATAACCGCCAGTGGCAGTTCCATAATTGTAGAAATAGCAGTTATCAACGATACAACCTTTACATGAGTTAAACTCAATGAAGTGCCATGTCTGGATATCATGGAAAACACAGTTCTTTACTGTGACATGTGTTGCGTGTCCGAATCCAAACGGAGTACAATTAACAGGATTAGGGGCGAACACTTCAAACCCTTCTATCGTTATATCCCTGTTAGCGCTCCAACCTCCAGTTACTCCATCTGCCTTGTTGGCAAAAATAATATTGCCATTTGTAGTTATCTTTGCTCCATAACCTATAACGTGTTTGTTTGATGGAATCTTAGCCCACGTTACTAAGTAAGTACCTGCTGGGAATACTATGGTGCTTGCGTTACTGTCAAGTGCCGCCTGTACAGCCGCCGTGCTATCTGTTGCTCCGGTGGGGTCTGCCCCAAAATCAACAACGTCTGCATAGTAAAACTCTAATAGATCGTCAAGTTTTTTGGTTAAGTCATTTGAAGCAATTACTTTGTAACCTACATTATTAATATCCAACATAGGCACATAATCAAAGTATTTACTTAAATCTGGAGCTGGTGCTGGCTTAGAATACTGTAACGGGTCTGTGTTAAGTATACTCATTCGTTTACCCCTGTGGGTTTCTCCGTTTGTAGCGGTCATGTCAACAGTACCAGCGGTCGTGCTTTTTGCTCCTGTAACTGTTTCAGTGTGAGCACCATTGACGTTTTCTGTTTTAGCCCCAGTGGTTTCATTAATAGTTCCTGTTACTTTCATTACCTTGTTACCGTCGGTCTGCTCCTCAAGGTCAATTTTTGCATGGGTAGTGATATTATCACCTGTGTGAGTAATGTCACCTCCGTTGATCGTCCGGTCACCTGATACAGTCTCAATGATGTTAGCGGCTGTTACGGTTTTGTTACCTGTGAGAGTTTCCTCGACCTTAGCGGCTGTAACATTCTTGTTAGTTACATTCTCATTGTAATCCGTAGATACCAACACTTTGCCGCCGTTAGCGTTCTCAGTGTAAAGACCTGTAATGGTTTCTGTCTTTGTACCTTTGACAACGGAAATCTTGTCAGTTCCGATATTCTCATCTAAGGAACGTAAGACTACGACTGACTTTGTGCCGTTGACTGTCTCAGTCTTATTTCCGGTAGTACTTTCCTCACGTGTTCCATTTGCTGTGTCTTTAACGTTTCCAGTCGCAAGAGTTTTTCCAGCTACCACGGTCTGAGTAAGGGAGCCACCGATATACTGTGTTACGTTACCAGTGAACTTCTCGTCTTCCATGACACTATAAACATGGACTGTGTTATTAGTGCCGTTATCAACGTAAGGAGTCTGGCACGCCTCGCACCACATATTAACTACGTTGCTATTTCCACCGATTAACACACCATTCGGAGCCGCGCCAAAGCATTTAACCTCTTCGAGGATAGACTTGTTTGTATTAAGTACTACATAGTTCTTTCCGATTAAGGTTGATAGAGATTTAAAGATAAGATTGTCTCCCTGTACGTAACCTGCGCCACCAACTACCAGTGCATTTTCTACTGCATGGCGGAACAAGATGCTATCTAGCTGTAACTCATTGTTTACTGTGATGTTAAGTAAGTCGTATCCGTCTGTGAGCAGACAGTTTGTGATGATGGCTGAATTAACAGTGATGGTAAAAAGATTAACATTGTTTACCTGAATATCCATGTTGCCATCGAATCCTAAACCGGTTAAACTCATTTCATCGACCGTACCTGTAAACAGCGGTTTCGTTGCTCCGCCTTTCATGACAATACGCGTTGTATATCTGTCCTGACCAAAGAGCGTTACCTTTTCGTTAAGCGTAAGCGGCTGAGTTAAATAAGCGCCTGACGGGAAGTAAACCGCCATACCTCCATTCTGATAGGCGTAGTTAATACAGCCCTGAATGGCTTCGGTATCATCTGCTGACCCGTCGCCTACTGCCGGAGTAAGTCCTTTGGGTGGGAACTTTACGTTAAGCATATAGTTCGCTAACACTTCCGCGAGTACCTTCTCGATCTCGCCGCTTGAGATATACTCTTTGATTAACTTCATAATGTAGTCAGGCAGAAGACTGTTATTCTCTACCAACTCATTAAGAGTTTTGGTCACCTTACCTAATAACTCCATGTAAGACAGTGAATCGTCGTATACCAAAGGTAAGATGTGCTGAACCCAATAAAACATGGGTTTTACTTCCGTGAAACTTCCAATCATAATGTGGCCTCCTTTACCATAAGTTCATGAATAGATCGCTCAGGTCATTGATGATAAGCATATCTATATTTAGGAATGTTTCCCTAAATTCGTTAAGTAACTTTGAGTAGGATACGCCGTTAGTCTTCCCCGTAACGTGTTCGATGTAATCATCGATTGAGTTAAGGTTCTTGTTAGTGTTCTGTGTGGCGCTCCTATTTTCTGTGTCAACATTCGTTACCTTTCCGGTAGCGCTCATGTTGTCAGTGTTAGTTGTGTTTACAGTTTCATTCTCGGTGGTTCTTCCGTCACTTGTGGTATCAGATGAAGCATCTGTTTCCGTTGTGGTAGTTCCCGTGTTATCCTCGTTGATATCATCACTTCCACTTACAACGGTTTTACTTGTGTTAGTGTCGTCCACTATGCGCGCTTCACTCATGTAAGTATCGTTTTTCAAGCCGTCCAAAGCACCTTGCGGAGTATCCGAAAATTTATCAACATGGGAGACTGTCGTGGTCACGTCTGTGGTATCTCCGTTTGTGCCATGCGCTGTCTTATGATTTGAGATATCCTGATTGGCAGTTCCATGATCTGTGGTTAAAGATGTATCATGCGTAGTACCTGTTTTGTTTCCGGTGGTATCTGTCGTAGCATTTCTGTTCTGTGTATTAGTGGTATCGCTTGTTCCGTTACGGCTGGTATCAGAAGCTTGTGTACCAGTTTCCTTAATATCCTCCAAGCGCTTTAACTGATGATCTCTTGTTAAGTCCACGTCATACATCGGGTTGAATGAGATTAACTCCGATTTGTAAAGCTGATTGTAATACGGCATGATCTCGTTAAGTTTAGTATCCAGAAACAATTTCCACAAGCCGACTGTTTCAAGACCGATCTCACGAGTGTAATAATGTTTGAGGATTTTCTTTTCAAGGATAGGTCTGTACGCCTCGTCAAAGATCGGGAAATCAAAGTTGAATACTTTTGGTAACGCTGTGTTAATTACATCGTTCACTCCTAAGTAACCTACCGATGACGTAAGACCTGCCGCCTCTTCACAGATGAAGCGTACTTCTGTGGTGTATTTACTCATACTGGGTATCCTCCTTTTCCTCGTCTTCGGCTTCATCAAAGTACTTCACTTTGTTTTCCTCACGGAAATCTACAGTGATGTTAGTTCCGAACATTGCATTAATCTGATCTGCCGCTTTCCTTCGTGCGTTTAACCTACAGAATCTTTGCGCTTCTACGCCTCCAAGATTGCTTGTGATCTCATCTGTAACAAGGCGTTCTTTCTTTTCTGTGTTGCTGTTCTCGATTCCCAGATAGGTTAATGCTTCATTCCATATCTGCCGCTTAAGTATGTTAAGCTTATCAGCTACATATGGAGCGTCAAGCCTCAACACGTTAAGTGCGTTCACACTGAGTTTATCATCACCATAGATGAAGGGTTCGTTGCCGTCATACTGCATCATAAGATTTTTAAGAGTTAATCTCTGCGCTTCTGAGCCGATCACCATGACAGGTGTTTTCTGTGCATTAACATTAACGTCGATGGTTCTTTCGATGTTGTACAGTCTGCGTGCATACATTTCGATATCTAGCATACTGTTAGTGTGAGTATAGTTGTTAAAGATAATGACACTGTTAGTCGGGTCAAGTCTTACCTGATAGCCGTTTGCGGCGTAAGCTGTACGTTCCATAGGAATTCTGTACACGTCCAGATTACCTCCAATCATTGTTTGCAAGCATAAGTCTCCGAGAATTTCATCACGGAAATAAACTGCCATGCCGTCCGAGAATAAGGTCAGTTCAAGGAACCTTTCATCTACGGTATCTGGAAGGTTCTTCCACTCGTACATATTGATTGCTAACTCTAACAGCCTATTGTAATACTGTAGGTAGGTGCGGTTATTTAACAGTGCACTTTCCCATTTTGCTTTCTTACCTCTTCCCATGTCCTCACCTCCTTAAGTTGCACTCGGTCTGTTATCGAGTGAATAGTCTCCAACTTCATTTCCATTTCTCCAGAACGTTACTCCGTTATCATATATCTGTCTTAACCTTGCCATGTCGTCGGCTGGCACAGAACCAGTTAAGCTTACATTCTGAGTCTTGACGTAGTTCCAGTGAGGCCGAATAACTCGGTTAGGGATTTTGACTCTATGTGTAGCGTAACCATAAACGTTAAAATAGTTGTCTATGATCTGTGCAAATTCCGCACGGATATACGCGTAGAAGAATTGGAACCCCTTAATCTGGTTTGCCATGTTGATGATAGAGCCGCCGCCTCCTCTTGCCTGTGGTGGAAGTGTGGACTTATCCGCCGCTGTAGCCACAAGACTTGAGATTTTTTCGAACCCTCCCATGGCTGTGCCGCCTCCTGCTAAACCTCCGGTAGCATACATGGCGGCCGCTCCTCCTACTGTCTGAGCGATACCGATAGCCGCGTCATATGCAATGCGGTTCTGGTTCTGTGCGACCCATGCTTTAAAGGTATCCACTGTGAAAGCGCACTGAGGAAAGTTACCAATAGTTAGCTTCTCGTTGTAGTTGTTTGCCACTCCCTTGTAGTTTAAAGGAATAATCATGCATTCAGGCGTACAGCACATAGCACCTGTGACCTTAAAGGTACAGTTATCTGTGCTGAAATACTCGAACGGATAGTTTGCGGCTCCTCCCTCATTGTTAGTGACGTAAAGCATATTATACGGAGCGGTAAAAAGTTTGTTGTTCTTAGGGATATAGCCATCGATATCTGATAAGTGTTTATCCCTATCAATTGTGAAAGCCTCTGGAATGGTAGCCTGATAGTCAGCGGTGAAAGCTACTGGCAACATAAATATAGAAACGATACCATCGGCCTTGTTCTGTTCTGTTGCGTCTGCTATGAATGTGCTGGCTGACTGCCACGTGCTGAACACGTTGTAATGAAGACCGGAGTACACGCCTCCATACATTCCACCTGTAGCGTCCTCTAAGTTTTCGTCAAAGGTAGCCGCCACAATGATCTGATACAAAGTGAACAAGGAAGAGATTCCCAAATCTTTGTATACATACTCGCCAAGTTCCAGATTCTCAGGAACGAGATTGTCGCCTACCTTATCAGTAATGCTCATTTCCCGTTCAACGAATGACATATTTACAGTGTAGTCAAAGTGCCATGTCTGCATGATGTCTATTTCGAATCTGACTTCTGCCGTTGTATTACCAATATATTCCACACTTAAGATAAAAGCATAGAACCATTTGTTCCCGTAAGACGGATTTTGGAACATGAGATAGTTGCAATCGTAGAGATCGTCTGCTGAACGATTTAATGTCATGACTCCATTGTTTACCCTCTGGTACGTTTGGTTATTGAATGCATACTTCTGCTTGCTTAAGAAATAATTAAGCTGATTGGTAGCATTCCCAAAATAGATTGTATTTCTGTAGGTGTTATCCAGAGGGACATTTTTCAGAACCCTTATGTTAGTGTTTGGCGCTATATACATATGTTCCCCCCGTTATAATCTCGTCCGTGGCGTTTCCTGCTATCTCGCCATTAAAGTTAATAGTTACCGTCTGGCCATTCTTTAAGACCTGAATATCAAAAGGTGAATTAGGTTTGGGAAAAGTCAATTTACTTGAGGCTTTAAACTTAGCCCCGAAAAGCATATAGACTTTTCCCTGATATTCCTTATATCCGCCTGTGACATCTATGCTGTCACTAGGCGGATACTCGAAAAAGTCATACAGATTAACCCAAGGCAACATTGCTACTTTACCTAAATTAATCTTAGCCACTAGGTGTGTTAGGGTTATAGGGATTGTCATAATCGGCTATAAGATCGCCGTTAGCGTTTATGCTAAATGTAGGACTAATTCCCTGTAAACCCTGTTCTCCTTTCGGTCCGGGAATACCCTGTGCTCCTGTAGCGCCAGTTTCTCCCTTTGCGCCAGTGTCACCTTTAGCACCGACCACATGACCTAAATTTACTTTAGCCATATTACCCACCTCATCATAATAGAACGCCCATAAATCACCATCACTATCTATTCTCATTTCACCGACAGTGAATCCCGAACCCTCGTTATAGGTCATAACGAGATCGCCGCTGTCGGTGAGCAATGCATTCTGAATAGATAGAGTTAGGCGTTTGGGACTGTGATAGTTGCTGTACCTGTCTTTGTTTCATCAAACGTTGATGTAGCCGTCACGGTTAACCTAGCCGCTGTTTCGTTTGCACCTACAGACAGTAAACCATTCTGGCTGATCGTACTTAACTCGCTGTTGACAGACCATACGACTGTCTTCGGTGCGAACCCTGTGGTTTCAACCACTGCATTAAGCTGTAACATATTACCCTTATTAACCGTAGCTGTAGCAGGTGAAAGAGTAATACTGTTTACAGCCGGAGTACCCGGTACGAAAATAACTGCATTTGCAAATGGAGAACTCGAAAACGTCTTCCATGCATGATACCAATACTGCCAGTAAAGACCTTCGCCATTGTAGTCCTCAGTGAACTTGTAAAGGTTGTCAAAGATCATAAAGTAATCTTTGTCAATCAGTACAGCCGGAACCGCTTTAAGCGCTGTCTTTTCTGCCTCTGTTAAAGGAACATAACCAGCCGCCGGATCGTCTGCGAATAACTCGGCCATACGAGCCTCATCAATCTGGTCAAATCCGTCGATCTGAACACGGTGTCCCATAAATTCCACCTTATCCATGTTAAAGGCAGATGCTAAAACATTTACGTCCATGATAGCGTCGAATCTGGCGGTTGTAATAATATACTGATCGTTTTTAGGGCTGTGTGTGTAAACACCATTAAGATTGTAAGTCGGTTTGTCATACACCAGTTCGTTACTGATTGCCTTAATTTCCGTAACAACATCACTTGCACTTTCTTTTGTGACAGCCGGAACTGTCCACGGATAAAGCTGGCCGTTAAGAATGTTCCTAGCAAGCATATATTTCATAACGTTAAACTCGTCAAGGTTATGAGCAGTATACATACTATCGACGATCTTAGCGATCAAATCAGTGATACCCTGCCATGACAGGAATGCCTGCCTTAACTGGTCGTTGCTGATTGTAGCCTTGTAAAACTTCTGATAGTTCATCGTGTGGAAGGCCGCCCTTACGTCGGGAATCTGCCGTTCCATCCATTTTGTTTCTGCTACCTGTGGGTTAAAGGTGTGAGCCTTAGCAATATTAACGAATACTTCCTCTACTGTCTCGCCCAATTCCATAAGACCTTTTTTGAAAGGCGCCCACGGGTTCCAATACATCTTTGAACTGATAATAACTCTACCGATACGATTGTACAGAGCACTTAAAAACTCGTTCTGTAACGGTTCGTAATCCATCATGATTCCGCCTATCTTACGGATACTTTCTGTTTTGCCTGTCGCTTTCGGAATTGCGTTCTGATATGCGGCGCTGGAACCCTCCCTAATCTGGTTGAGGATTTCCACACTATTTGCTGTAAGGTCTACATTTTTTGGTTTAATAGCCACTGTTATCGCTCCTTTCTGTGAACAATGAATCGAATGATTTTTCTTCGCCCTCAGACTCTAAGTCTTCGGCGTTGTCAGAAACAACTTCTGCCGGAGTAGTGTTGCCTTCCTCTTTAGAAGGTGTCTGGAAGAATCTGTCTCTGTATTTCTGCCTCCATGTTTTGTCATTCTCCTCGTACTTAGATTTCCAATCTTCACCTGCTCGGCTGTCATAGTCGTTTAAGGTATCGTGAAAATCCTCGATGAGAGATAAAGCCTCGTCGCTGGTATCGTCTCCCAGCCTAGCGCGAATAGCGCTTAAAAGTTCGTCTTTCTTTCTAACTGCCATTACTTTCTCCTTCCTAAAATTTCTTTAATGTTTCACGTGAAACATTTAAAACTTCCTTAAAGCAAACCATATAGGCATTGATGGTTTCCAATCTGGTTCCGGGTTTGGGTTAGGCGGAGGAACTGGGGAACCCTCCCACCAATCGTACCAATAACGCGCATATGTCTGACGTATTGGCTGATTGATATCGCCGGGTCTTTCAAAGTTCTTTAGGAAACAATCGGCAAGGTATTCCGGCGTTTGCGTGCTAACTTTAAATTGATTGAATGACTCTGGATACTGAGCCGTAGGTATCCACTGACCGTAATTAACTGTCTCTGTGTCTATCCATAATAACTGTGCGTCTCCATCATCGTTTGCATAACCATGTGCACTAGCCCAATCAGTGAAGTTAGTAGATGGCGTCCACTGTACGAGACCCCAACCGAGTTTGGGATTAGGGTTAAGGTCTTGCCAAACCCCCGGATTAATGTGGCTCTCTACCTGCATATTACCAAGTATACCGGAAATGGCTTCGACTGTCCAGCCACGTGCTAGTAAGTACCGGAATATAATTAATGCGTTGTTCTGCATTTCTCCCATAGATAGCCAGTAGTTTCCTTTAATCCATTCACTTTGTGCTCCTGTCCCATATCTCCAAAGCTCTAGCCAGTCGGTTGACTTAGAGGGATTAGAGTTAATAGAGACTTGCTGATCTAAAGGAACTCTGCTACTATGTGCGCCCATGGTATGGTTACTATCAAAAGCCATTTCCGTATGGCCTGTGCGTATTAACACGTCACCAGCTTTCCAAGGCTGTGTGGTCGGAAGTTTCGTAAAGCCTAACAGGTTTAAACCTCGTGCCATAGTACCAGTTGTAAAAGGCCACGTGTCTCCACCATTAGCCTTAACTACATCAAACGCCCCAGCCATTAACGCATACCATATAAATGACGAACAATCATAATATGTTATCCCGTTTACCGTGCGCTGGTTTCGATATGCCTGACTATAACCGATATTCGGAGCGTTGCATTTTTCTATAGCCCATTCATAAGCTGTCTGAATATTCGCCATAGTACTAACCTCCATACCTATTAAGAATAGGAAGCAAATCATTAACGCATTTCTGAACTTCTTCCGCATTGTAGCCTGCCTTTTTTAATCTCTGTTTCCTGTCCTCACCGTTTCCGAACTGCCCTGCTATTACCAAAAAGGATACGCTCACCGTCTCTGGTAAATTAAATGCTGTGACTGTCATTTCTAATCCTCCCTCCCTAACCTCTCTGTCAGCTTTAAAAGCGCCTCCGTGTTATTGTTAAGAGATGTACTGATTTTATCCATCTCTTCCTTGTGCTGTGCGTCTGATTTAATCATACGCCAAAATAAAGCCCCGCAACACACGATAGGAAATCCCAAGCTACCTACTAACTGAGTTATTGCATTAACGTCCACCGCTTCACCTCCTTCATATTTCCTATATCTCATTATAACATATCGCGGAAACTTTTGGAAGAAATATGAAGAAAATGGAAAAAAGCTATTGCATTTTCTTCCAAAGTATGCTATAATATTTATAGTAACAAACTAAATTAAAACAAGATAAAGAAAGGAAGTAACAAACATGGCAAAGGCAGATTTTACAAGGAGTATCATCACGAACACGATTAGGGTAGCAGAGGTTAAGGTAGATAACGGAGCCGTTATTACGACAGAGTTATTACCTATCGTAAAGGTCGGCACAGCAAAGCTTTCACCTGAAAAGGCTTTAAAGATTGCTAAGGCTGAGTACAAAAACGTTATGGCCGTTGTAGTTCTCGGAATCGACAGCGCAGAAGAGGTTAGGGGAATGAGTTTCGAAACATTCATGGCCTACAGCGAACCAATCGAAAGACCAGCGTCTCAGAGAAAGTAAAACTAAACTTAAAACAAATTTGCTGACCTACCGGCATGACGGGGAGAAAAAATCTAAAGGAGAATTTAAAAATGAAAAAAGCAGGACAGGATTTCACACAGGTAGCAGAGAACGGTACACCATTCGAGAACGAGAGTTACGCATTAGCAACTCCTCAGCAGACAGCTGTTATTACGATGGACGACAACAAAGACTTTGTGGCTGACTTAACCAGCCGCGAGACGACATTCTGTAGTATGGTGGCCAACACGCCAGCCGAAAAGGCATTATTATTCAAAGCGATGAACAACCCTGAAAAACGTGTAGGCGACTGTATCAACATGACGATTGAGGCTAAAGATCTTTACTGTGAGGTCGTTACCTGTACCAATCAGCAGACGGGGCAGAGTGACGAGTGTCCGCGTATCGTTATCATCGACAAAGACGGAACGGGCTATCAGGCTGTATCTCTCGGCGTTTACAGCGCGATCAAAAAGATCATTCAGGTGTTCGGTGCACCTACATGGGAGGAACCCCTTCCCCTCGTTGTAAAGCAGATCACCAAAGGTGATAGAAAACTGCTTACATTCGACGTTGATTTTAAATAGGTAAGAAAGGAGAATGGGCGGCGAAATAATCGCCGCCCTATTTTCAATATGATTACAAGAAATGGGATTGTATACTCATTAAAGATAAGCCCATATATCATCAGAGTGGGTGACGTTACGTATTACTTCTCTAGTAAGAACCATTTAGAGAAGTTCACAGAAAAGCTTTATGAGAACCGCCATACTCTCAACACTTCTTTAAGTAGGCGGTTCAGTGTTTCCGTTGAGGTTCCTACCTTATGTGATATAGTGCTTTATAGCAAGGTAGAAACAAGAGGCTTCTACATCACGTGCAAAGGGGTAGAATACACATGCCTAAACAATATAATATTAAGTGGCGCGACTCTGACACAAAAAAGTTAGCAAACGCCGTAAGGAGTTACAACGCTAAGAGAACGCGTCTTCTAAAACAAGTACCAGAGTTAGACGAATTTCTCCCTCCTAAAGCCTCCACAAAGGAGATTAGAGCAGGAGTAAAGACAAGAAGAGATTTAGAGAATGAGATAAAATCCTTAAAGCGATTTCTCAAAAAAGGAGCAGAAAAACCGATCGTTACTAAAGAGGGAGTTAAAACTACCGCATACGAGAAAAAAGAACTTACCATTAAGATTAATGCGATCAATGCGCGTAGGAGAGCAGAACTTAAGAAAGCGGCTCCCTCTACCGAAAAGGGAACCATGCGAACGATTCGGGAGAATAACCTCTTACCTAAAAGGAAGGATTTGGAGAATATCTCAAAACGAGATTGGGCTAAGTTTGTAGAAAGCGTAGAGAAGCAGGCTAAAGACAGTTACTCATACGATAAGATACAGAGATATAAGGAAAATCTGCTCAAAGGATTAAACAACGCATTCGGCGAGAAAGGCAGAACCTTAATAGACTTAGCCTCTAAGATACCGGCTGAAACGCTAGTGGAAATGTATTACAACGACCCTGTATTACAGATAGACTTTATATACGACCCTCTGGAAATGGAAGTAATCATAGAGAGTATGGAAGAACATCTTAATGAATATCTTGACAGCATAGAGTAACTGTAGTACAGGGGAGGTAAGTTGCATGGCATTATACACAGCGGATTTTGAAACAATTACCGACCCCTTAGATTGTAGAGTTTGGGCTTATGGGATATGCGAGATCGGGAACCCTGACAACTTCATATATGGAAACGATATTGGAGGTTTTCTTAACTGGTGCAAGGAACAGGGGTCAGTAACTACATACTTCCATAACCTCAAGTTCGACGGAGAATTTATACTGTGTTGGTTATTTGAACATGGATTTAAATTCGTAGAAGATAGAAGAGACTTAGACACAAACACATTCACAACGCTTATCAGTGACAAGGGTCAGTTCTATTCAATGGAAATATGTTGGTTCCGCAAAGGAAAGACTCGATGCGTAACTACAGTGTATGACTCCTTAAAGATACTACCTTTCAGCGTTGCGGATATTGCTAAAGGATTTGGATTACCTATTAGCAAACTTGAGATTGATTACGACGAATATAGAGAAGTAGGACACATACTCACACCAAATGAAGTTGACTATTTAAGAAATGACGTTGATATCGTAGCACGAGCGCTTCACACCTTGTTTGAACAAGGCTTAACCAAAATGACACAGGGTAGCAACGCTCTATATGATTACAAACGTACCGTAGGAACAAAGAACTTTGCGAAATGGTTTCCTATCCCAGATTACGATGCAGACATTAGACAGTCATATAAGGGAGGGTTTACATACCTAGCTGATAGGTTTAAAGAAGTCGATTTAGAAGAGGGTATAGTCTTAGATGTAAACAGCCTTTATCCATCTGTAATGTATTACCAGCCTTTACCTTATGGAGAAGGAATTTACTTTAAAGGTAAGTACAAGGAAGATAAGCTTTACAATCTTTATATTCAGATGATAACGTGTCAGTTTGAACTTAAACCTAACCACATACCAACTATTCAGCTTAAGAATAACCTTTCATTTATTCCCACTG
>OGEP01002734.1_pt1 | contig 14739 bp, 7 predicted proteins | sample 1570721 | NCBI WGS metagenome assembly OGEP01 (sample SAMEA2582131, study PRJEB24529) | metagenome | biome: Human gut stool | place: China | collected 2011 | reverse complement strand
GCATCTATGAAGTCTTCTTTCTTCTGGTCTTCGTAGTAGTCACCCGGTTGGGCATTGCCGGAACGTTCATGACCGAACTCACGTATCATACGACCCAATCCTTTGTTGGGGGCCATTTCGATGATACCGCCAAGGTGCACACGAATTTCCGACGAGTTATTGCCCCCCAGCACAGGACGGTCGTTCACTAACGCTACCTTACAGCCCAATCGGGAAGCAGATGCAGCGGCACACATACCGGCTATTCCCCCTCCTACTACCACAAAATCGTATTGATGAGTGGGCACCGTCTGTTGTTGTCGCAAGCGAGTACGAAGTGCGGCTGTCTCTGCCTCACTCCAAGTAGCGGGTTGCGTATTGGCATCAGTCGTAAGGTAAATGGCATCACAACGGCCGTCGAAACCGGTGAGGTCTTTCAATGCAAGGGTGGTAATCCCTGCTTTCAATACTACCTTTCCGGCAAATTGCCATTGCCAGGAATTACCTGTATGGCCCAACGTCGTTTTCAGCAATTTATCGCCTAAAGCCAGGCGGAATCTTCCAGGACCTGCCGCTCCAGTCCACGGTGAAGTCCAGTTATAGGTACGGGCATATACGTAATATGTACCTGCCTGAGAAATGTTAATCTCTGCCGTAGCGTCCGCCACAGGGATACCCATGCCATGTGCCATGAGATAAGGCGACCCCATTTGATCCATGAACTGCTGGTCGAGCACCCAGCCACCTCTCCGGCTGAAGCTTTCTGCTTCGATAAGCAGTTCCTCGGCTACAGCCATAAGACTACAGGCTACGGCTATGCATATCAGTAAGATTTTTTTCATCACAACACAGCGTTTTTAGGATTATTGAATACTAATAGCATTCTTTTTAATAGTAGTCAACAAACACATTGACAAAACTTTGATATCAGTTTTTATTATTTTGTTCATAGAATATATGTTTTAATTGTTGTTGTTCAAGGTAGTGGCTCCTTATAATCATCAGTACATTCATTACGTGACAATATAACCATCTTCAAAAAAACGCAAATTATCTTGCCATTTTATAGACTTCATTACCCGCCATCAAAAAAGCGCCAACCCCATAAACTTCTGTCATATCACGAGTCACTTTCTTCGGATCAGCACCGATTTGTTGCACATAACCTAGTTTGCCATCCGGTTCGACTGCTGAAACCAACGCATTCCACCCTTTTATCATTACAGGAAGATAAACCTCCTTATCCAATAAACCTTCATTGATACCATAAGCTATGGAATACACTATAAAAGTAGTACAACTGGTTTCCGGCGACGGATAAGAAGAAGGGTCTAACAGACTGGCGTGCCAAAAGCCATCAGGATGCTGCAATCCGGCAACCCGTGTAGCCAGTTTTACAAACAGCTCTTCATAGAATCTGCGGTTCTTATCTTTCTTGGGTAACTCCTTCAATATTTCAACCAAGCCACCGAGTACCCAACCATTACCACGTCCCCAAAAGACTTTCTTTCCATTAGCTTCGCGCTTATCAAAATAGCGCCAGTCACGGTAGAATAGATTTTCTTCTTTATCGAACAAGTAATCATAAGTCGCTTTATACTCACGATTCATGAATCTGATGTATTTCTTGTCTCCTGTCAACATATACAGTTTAGCATATACAGGGGGAGCCATGAAGAGAGCGTCACACCAAGTCCAGCGTTCCAAAGTTTTCAAATCCCCCTCCACCAATCTGAAATTACCTTTAGAAGGGTGATCAATAATCCATTCCGTGCGAGCCAGTGTGGGGATAATCATCGCTTCATCTTTATATTTGCGATATAAATCCAAGAAGGATTGGGACACGGCAATGTCATCAGCATGATAAAATCGCTTGTCCGGTTGCCAGCAGTTCCGGTGACCTATACAGGTCAACCATTTATAGTAGGTATCATCACCGTCTTCTTTCTCTGCCAGTTCAGCCCAATCGACCATACCGACATAGAGAGCACCTTGCGGCCAGTTCAGGTCGTCATGTTCCGGAGCAGGATGTGGATTGGCAATTTGCCAATCCGCAACTTTTCGCATGATAGACTTAATTTCTGCTTTTTGAAAAGGAACTTCTGTTGCTTTTATAAAAGTAGCACATAACAGAAAAACTCCTGGTAAAAGTATTTTCTTCATTATATATTCATTTATTAATCACTCGGTAATTCAAATCAACCGTAATTTTCTTAACCGGTTGGCAACCAAGCCTGTAAAAGATTCAAATTAATCCGTTAATTCTATCTTCACTTTCTGGTCTTTTACCTGAATATAGTACTCTCCAGTTTCCAGAAAACGTTTACCATTTCCGTCTACAAAGCCCAAATCACGTTCCAAATCTATGTCGAAACGGAAGGTTTTCGTTTCTCCGGCTTTGATAGATTGTTTTTCAAAGTACTTCAACTCTTTTACAGGACGTGTAATCGAGCAATATGGATCGGAGATGAACCAGTGTACCGTTTCCAAACCATCACGTTTCCCTGTATTAGTAACGGCTATCTCAGCCGACAATTTCTCGCCGCGTTTTACTTTAGAAGCGGAAAGAGTGACAACACCATACTTGAACTCAGTATAGCTCAGACCGTACCCGAAAGGATACAAAGGATCACTTGTTATATCTTTATAGAATCCCTGATGACCACGCCCACTTTTACGACGATTATAATAGATAGGGATCTGACCTGTTGAATAAGGGAAAGTCATAGCTAATTTACCCGAAGGATTGATACGTCCTGACAATATCCCCGCCATCGGGAGAGCACCATTTACACCCGGTTGCCAGATTTCCAGTATCGCATCTGAAATTGGCTCCAACCGATTCAGTTCCAACGGACGGCCGTTAACGAGTACCAATACAACTGGCTTGCCGGCTTTTTTTACTTCTTTTGCCAGTTCTTCCTGAATCTGAGGCAGGGCAATGGAAGAACGGGAAGCGTTTTCACCACTCCAGGTCATCATCTCACCCAAACAAAGAACGACTACATCAGACCAGCGTGCAGCTTCCAGTGCTTCTGCAAATCCTTCACGGTTATCTCCTTGAGTACTGCAACCTAACGCATAACGTAGTTCGGCTCTTCCGGCGAACTCAGTTTCCACCCCTTTATAAAGCATTGCTACATCCGTATCTTTTCCATGCCCACACCAGGAGCCTAACAAATCCCAGCCATTCTTTGCCATTGGACCGACTACGGCAATCCTTTTTTTATCTGTCAGTGGTAATATCTGATTCTCATTTTTCAATAATACCATGGATTCAGCCGCAAGCTGGGCGGCAATATCCATGCTTTGCGGACGGAAAAAACGTTCTTTCTCACTTGTAACCGGAGTATAGGGACGTTCAAACAAACCTAAACGGAATTTCACACGCAAAACACGACGGACTGATTCATCCACTTGAGCCATCGTTATTTTTCCTTCTTCAACTAACTCTTTCATATGGCGGTCGTAAGCATGAGACATCATATCCATCTCAAGACCTGCATTGAAGGCATACACTGCTGCCTCTTTTTTGTTAGCTGCCAGTCCCTGATTTTTCAGTTGCTCGATTGCTCCCCAATCGGAAACGATGAAACCATCGTGTCCCCAACGTTCTTTCAGAATTTCCGTCATCGTATAGTGGTTGGCAGATCCAGGGACACCACTGATATCATTAAAAGAACTCATCAGAGTCGCTGCACCCGCTTTCACGCCCATTTCATAAGGAAGCAGATAAGTATCCCAAAGAGTTTGTCTAGAGATCTCGGTATAAACATAATCACGTCCGGCTTCGGAAGCGCCATAACCGATATAATGTTTCAAACAAGCTGCTATGCGGTCTTCGGCAGACATATCATCTCCTTGATAACCACGCACCGATGCAGCAGCAAATACCCCATTCGTATACGGGTCTTCACCGTATCCTTCGGCAACACGTCCCCAACGGGGATCGCGCGCTACGTCAATCATCGGTGAGAATGTCCAGTCCACCCCCGACATTCGGGCTTCTTGCGCAGTAACTGCACACGCTTTTTCTACCAGTTCAGGATTCCAAGAGCAAGCCTGTCCCAGAGAAATAGGATACACAGTACGAAATCCGTGAATGGCATCGTAACCAAAAATAATAGGAATGCCCAAACGGGATTCTTCCATAGCCTTCTTTTGCACATTATTACGCAAAGTAGGATTGGTATCGTAATAAATCAACGAACCAATTTCCGCCGGAACTTTTTTAACCTCTTCTCCTATATTATTCACATTGTTATTCCGCCCCATGGTATATTGATTCAGTTGCAGAATTTTTTCTTCCAAAGTCATACGTGACAACAAATCATCGACTCTTTTTTCAATCGGTGCTTCTGCATCCTTATACAAAGGAAGATTCTTTTTATCTTTTGCCAAAAGGGTACATGCTACTCCCCACAGGCATAAACCGCAAATTAATGCTTTTCTTCTCATTACGTTTTCGTCGGTTAGTTATTTTTATTAATCCAAATAGCTCTTCAGACAAACACATTGTCTGTCACTGATTTTCATACAAATCTATAGGGAAACAAGGTCATCAATCCGATGACCTCGTTCTATCTAAATCTGTCCCATTTTATATCATTCTACCTGACTGATACGCATAGCATTAATATGCCCATCTGCAGCAAGCCCTGTATCTTTGCCAACAACTTCTATTATAATCTTTCCGTTACTATCAGGTTCAATATTCTCAAAATTAGTAACATACTCGGCAAATGGAACAGCATCAAAAGAAGGATAAACTCCATCACCAGAGGTTGCAATCTTCAAACCTGTTTTAATTACTTTCGTCTCACTCTCAATCTTACCTTTCAATTTATAAGCAGAAACTCGTGCATCCTTACTACCCGCATAGCGCACAGCCAAAATCGTAAAATTATATTTTTTAGCAGGATCTAATTCTGAAATTTCAATCTGCCCGGCTCCTGTATCACCTTCGCCTTTGGTTCTAGTTAGCATCAATCCATCTTTCCATGCTGAGATAGGAAAATCCATTCCATCTACAGTTATAGCTTTTTGACTATCTTCACCACCAACTCCCGCATAATTTCCAGTAAATCCTCCAAGAACTTTCAAACCTATATTCGTATAATCTCCATCGGCATTTTTCAACCATACAGGAGTGGAAGATGCAACGTATGATATTACATTATTCCATGGAAGAGACGATAAAGAGTTCGAACCGAAATCTACATAAATAGGTGTTTTCAATCCTCCCGATATAATATCCGGTTTTTTAAAATCAATCATATCAGTAACTTCATCCGGTTTCATTACTGCCAAATGTGCGGCATTCTGAGCAATCTTGACTATTTGCGGATCAATAGTTTGAGGCGCATATGAATTTCCAACTACTGTTTGTCTAAATATAGCCTCAAACCAAGTACATGCTGCCGTATAACGCCCATAAGTTACTTCCAAATGATAACCATCCCGGTTGAAAGCATCTCCCAAGAAAGAAGTGCGTCCATTCTGAATAGCTGTTCCTGAAGGAATCAATATGTTGAGTTCCGTATTATCCTCCATTGCCTGGTTGGCTGCCGACACAATCGCATTGTACATAGTCATCTGATCCTTATTATACTCCGGAAAACTTTCATGTGTTGACGTAGAAGCATAAGCCCATGTCTGATGCCACATCAGCTTTGCTTTAGGACGAAATGTCTGCACTTCGGCTATCAAGTCCGCTAATGCGGCATAAGTTTCATACTTACCTGATTTTCCACTTGCCTGCTGCAAACTAATGTAATCCCATTTCTCATCAATTAAGGCATCAGACAAGCGGTAACCACTTTTATTAACCTTCTTACCATCTTTCACCTTTCTATATTCATAAGCAGCATTATCACCTCTCATATTATTCAGATGTTTATCCAAGTCACATCCGCCTATGTACATATTACCAATGACAACCTCAATACCAGCCGCCTGAGCCAGTTCGTACAAATATTGTTCTACCGCATCCTGAGAAAAGCTATTACCTATTGCCAATATTCTTGTCGGGCTTTGATTAACCGTCACAGAAATAAAAGCTGAAAGACGTTTTGTTTCCCCCGGGCATTCTATCTTTATAGAAGCCTTTCCAGACGAAACACCCGCTATGGTAATACTTTTATCATAGTTCATAATAGCAGTAGCCACATCTGGATTAGAAGAAGTACAAACATACTCCAATTCACGTTCTTCATCTGAGCTAAATGTAATATTTACATTAGTTTCCTCACCTGTCATCACAGTCACCTGCTCAGAGGCTACTATCATCCATTTATTGCTCAAATAAGGATAAGGCTTTTCATCATCTGAGCATGAAGTAAAAACATTTCCAAACGACAGAAATATATATAATAGAAGTAAACCACCCCAAAGTGATTTGCTTTTCCAAAACAAATTTCTCATAATAATTAATTTTAGTTACTATGTCCAATGAAATTCAAGAAATGAATAAGACTACTCAGTAAATCACTTTACAGTAACCTGCAGCAATCTCACCCAACCAGAATCTGTCAGGTTCTTTGTTACAGCCATTTGCAAACCAATCTCATTATCCTTGGTCGTATCAACAAGCCCTACAGCCCAATTGTAAACTCCAACAGAAACTCCTTTCATTGTTAAATCAAAGTTATATGTAGTCGGTTTGCCCTTTAACCAGGTAGATAAGTCAGTTTGCTCATCAACAAATACTTTTACCGCTTTATCGTTATTATCTAACAATGCAAATGCAACTTTGTATTTTTGATTCCACTGTGGTATATTCGTAGGACAATATCCCCATCCCATATTATTCCAACGATGAACAATTGACACTTTCTGTCCACTTGTCACATCTTTCGGCAAAGAAATCATATCGGGATATAAACGATATCCACCTTCAGTAACAAAACGCTGTACCAAAGAAAAGCATTTGGTAAACCATGAATTTGTTTCATCTCCCACACGAAAATCCATCATATTTACATGTGCTTCGGCAGAAGCGTCAAATTCCCCCTGACGAACATCTTCCGGATGGCCTTCTCTATATTTTCCACTCGGGTCAATCCAATAACGGTGTGTTCCTCCAGTAATCCAACCACCTTCCATTATTATAGGACGTTTATAATTCCATCTTTCAGCAAACTGTTTTTCCCAGTCTTGATAATAACCTGTCATACCAAAAGCATCATGGCGTAGACTATAACCCTTATTTATCGCACTATTCAAAAGTTTTTCTGTGTCTGAGGCTACTGCCCCCCAACCGGAAGTATTATTAGCACCTACCAATCTATGGTAATTGATGACCAAAGGAACTTTCTTAAAACAACGCGAATACAAACTTGTAATCCATTCAAAAACTTTTTCCTTATTTGCATAATCTTTATAAACCATAGTATGCGCCTCTCCCCATTTACCTAGCCCATAGGCATCAATAAAATCGACTTTATCCGGATCATCAAACTCTTTGGCAAATGCTTCAATAAAAGCAGCATATTTTTGCTGAAATATTTCATCATCAGGATAAGGAGATTTACGGCTTTCGCCATTATTTCCATTAGGATCCGGATAGGAGGCAGCACCTGCATCGAATACATACTGTGGGGTATTCAGACCTTGGTCACGCCCATCTACAACTATACGAAAAGATAATCGCATATTTCTATCTAGCGCACTTTTGAACAATTTTGTCAGTCGAGCGTTCGGATCATTCCAAACATACACATCTTCACTCGGATTTAAGGAACTCCAACTAGTACGAATATAACAAGTACTTGCATAATCAGAAACCTTAACCGGTGTTGCCAATTCCGGCACTTTCATGTTATCGTATCCCATAGTGGTCCAGAAGTTCTCATCCCAACCACGTCCCATATACATAACCCATCCATTTAACGGATTACGAAGAACTGTCTTTTTATCTCCAATAACCTTGACTGTTACATTCCCGGCAGGAAGCCCTTTATCTCCCTCATCAACCGCTCCGTCATCGCCACCTGAACATGCAGATAAAGTCCCCGAACAAGAAAGTAAACAAGCCAAACTCCATAGTCTTACAACCGATAACATTTTATCTATTTTCATATATTCCAATCTTATTTAATTAAAAAATATTGCCGTATCTATCAAGAGATTCCTTTTGTATCTGAATCGCTATTCCGATACGGCAATAATTAATACATCATTCGTCACAAATACTTACTATTTCTTATCAAAACGCACTTCCATAGTTCGTAAGTTCACAACTATAAAATTGATACCTGCAGTCGTTAAGTTATAATAAGCATTACGCTGAACTCCATCACCTCCCATCAATTGCATATTAGAACCAATAGTTACAGGTAACGTCTGTGCGGCTCCACTACTTGTCAACGGACAGCTATACGCATAAGCTTTAGTTGTATTAGCATCACCTGCCGCATATACCACAAACTTAATTGTGCCAGACTTCAGTGCTGCCCCTTTGTACACAAATATCAACGGATCTGCCACACTAGGTGTAAGAATTGTAGTACAAGTATTGCTCCAACCATTTATACCACCATAAGCATACAATTTCGTAACAGTAGTTTGAACAGTCTTATCTTTATATTCTCCGGCATTACCAGTCCATTCTACACTTACAGGTTCTAACGGTTTATCAGGAGAATTAATCGTCACGGTCTTTTTCTCCATGTTAACTACAATACGATATTCACCATCTTTCGGAATACTCCATGCAATAGGTTCTGCCTTCATCATAACATTTTCAGCTTCACCATCTTGCAAAGTACCTTCACCATCTGCCGGACAGATATAATTAGTTTCCCCTTCAAATTCTACGGGAATCTCCAATTCTCCTTGTTTCAAATCGCCCAAGAAAGCATATTGATACTCATTCTCCACCGTCTTACTCATCGTGATTCTACCTCCGGTCATTGCAGTTCCATCAAGATAAACTCTATCTGCATCGAAAACAATTGGTTTATAAGGTCGAACGTTTACTGATACCGTACGAACTTCCGGTTTTGCCCAACGGGTTCCACCATCCCATTTAGCTATGACACGAAATTGAATCGTTGCAGATTTATTACTGGACTGCCCCCATTTTTCTGTCAGCAAGTTCTGTAATTCTGCCGTTGTGTAGCTTTTACTAAACACACCTTCTTCTTCATCATTACGCACACAGGAATTAAAATTGCTTCCTTCAATATCTATCTTCGTCACATAAGAAATCATGTATTCCTCTGGCATTTCCCGGGCTGGGGTCCATTCAAAAGTCAGCACTACATCATCCAGTCTGTCGCCATCCAATTCTATATCCGTAGTCGAAGCAGTCAGTTCCAGACACTCTACAGCATCAGATTGATTATTATTCTTGTCATCATCATTACATGCACTCAGGCATATTACAGCAGCCATCGGCAACCACTTATATAATGATCCTATTTTACTCATACTTATTGTTTTTAAGGTAAAACATTATTTCCACCATCCGGGCAGTTGTCTCAAATTTATATTCACATCCATCTCATCTTGAGGTATAGGCCACCAATAGCTGATGAACTTTCTTGTTTGGTAAACAGTACGCTTGTAATAAGAGTCCCTATCCTCCTTCTTCGCCAACATATTCATTCCCCAAAACTTTCCGTCCAACGCAGTTTCAGCTTCCTTCCAACGGCGTAAATCATCAAAACGTAATCCTGCTTCACAATTCATTTCTACCCGTCTCTCTCTACGAATTAACTGACGCATCTCTTTCGGATCAGTCGGAGCTGTTATTTTTCCAGCTTCCGTACCCTCACTATACTGAGGAATACCCGCTCTTTCACGAATCTTATTGATATATTTCAATATTTCCTTTTTATTAGAATCATAAGTTCCCATATCAATACTATATTCATTCAAAGATTCAGCATAACTCAGATAAGCTTCAGCCAAACGATAAAGACATCCTTGACGATTCTTATAATTACCACTACTTTCTGTAGGAATTGCAGAAGGGTCTACACGCTTACGAATCAAATAACCAGCACATGGTGAATCATGAGAGGGACCTCCATCCTCACCACCATTAAAGAAGTTTGTTGCTTTCTTTTTACCCCAATGATATTCTTCATTGTATAAGACAGATATATAGAAACGGGGTTCACGTCCACAATACATTTTATATGTATTAGCCGGTACAATTACATTCTGATCCTTTGCTGCATCTCCTTTCGCTGTCCCATACATCCATCTTGTATTAAAAGATTCATCTGCCGTTGAGTATCCATCTTCACTATAGCCTGAAGCCTCGTTTTTAATAGGAGTGCCACCATCATTCGTATATCCAGTAATAGGAACCAACCCATTCCTCATAAAGAAAGCATCAACCAACGACTGGGTAACCCCAATGGCACCAGCCCCACCCATACTACGCGGGTTTGCCTGACGATCGAAATACCCTGCATCGTCATAAGTTCTAGGATATATTATTTCTAAATTACCTTGATTACGCCGAAGCATCAATGCATTCTGATAAGAAAGGAACGGATCGATATCTTCTCCATTACTCAAATATTCAATATGTAATTTATGCCCCGATTTCTCAGCCTCATCAATCACCAGTTTATTAGCTTCAACAGCTTGTTTCCAACGATTTGGGTCATGTTCTGAATTAAAAATCGGCGTACCATCACAGTTCTTCATATTTACCATGTCTGTATCCTGATTTCCATTCACCAAATCACTAGCGGCAAACGTAAGTAGACGGGCACGTATAGCCAAACAGGTAAGAGAAGTAATACGACCATATTTATTATCATCGTCATAGAACGGAGGCAATTCTTTTGAGGCCTCAAGCATTTCATTTGCAGCCCAATCTACTACTGTATAGAAAGGCTCTTGTTTTAATAATAAACTTTCTCCTGTAGTTTCCTCAGCAGCTTCACGAATAATAGGAATAGCTCCATAAGTCATAACCATCATCGCATGAAATTGTGCAATAAGGAAGCGACATTCGGCTTTCATATAATTAACCTCTTTCTCCGAAACATCTGCAATTGCATGTGCATACTTTATAAAAGTATATGCCGAACGAATAGCCTTTGGAAAAGTTGTCCAATAGCTAATTACCCCTTCATTATTCGCCGTCCAGTTTCCGTTCTGATAGAAAATAGCCTTAAAGCCTTGAGACTCCCATCCTACAGAAGGCGCTAATTCATCAGCAACAGCATCTGCACCATCATATGTATAAAATTTAGGAACTAAGCTATAAATATATGCTAACCAACGTTCCATATTATTCTTATTTTCAAATACAGATTCCAATGTCAACTGATCATCCGGCTCTTTGTCCAAATAATCAGAACAAGAAGACATAGGAACTAAAGCTATTAAGCCTAATGCAATAAATACTATTATTTTATTTTTCATACTATTATATCTTTAGAATCTGATTTCAAAACCTGCAGATAATGATTTCATTACAGGATAAGCAGCACCCGTTTTATCTTTTACTTCAGGATCCCATAATTTAAAATTCGAGAAAGTCAACAAATTAGTACCTCTGACAAAGACACGCGCACCAGAAATAAATATATTCTGCATCCATTTTTTGGGAAATGAATATCCTAATTCAATATTTTTCAGACGCATAAAGCTCATATTTCGCAACCACCATGTAGAAGGCTGACTATTGTTTGAGTTAGTTCCATAATCCAAACGAGGATAAAAGACATCCTGGCTAGGATTATCTACAGTCCAACGATCATTATAATTAGTGAATATATTATAAGTAGTACCTTTGTTGGAAGCCGGTATAATGTTTCCTGAAAGAATATTCCAACTTCTTCCAATTCCTTGGAACAATACACCAAAATCAAGATCTTTCCATTTCATATTCAGTCCAAAACCATATACAATCTCGGGATCAACTGTACCTCCTATCGGTGATTGGTCGAATGCATCAATCGCTCCATCCTTATTCACATCTACATATTTGATATCACCCGGTCGTACCTTAGCAGTAAAGCTTTGCACTGGAATTCCTTCTTTTAATGTTCCTGTTGCCACATCTGCAAAATCATCTTCAGTAAAAAGCCTATCAGCCACATATCCGAACAACTGATTGACCGGGTGCCCCGTTTCAGCTCTATTTGTACCAATTACAGCCTGAGGTTCATCTTTCTCTATTATTTCATTATGAGCATAAGTAAAAGTACCCATTAAACTTATATATAAGTTCTTATTAAACTGTTTGTTGACATTCAATGACAATTCAACACCACGGTTAGTTACTTTACCATAATTACTCCACGGCTTTTTAATAAAGCCGGCTGTTGCCGGAACCGAAGCACGTTCCATAAAAATGTTATGACGCCGTTCCTCGAAAACATCAACCTGTAAGTCAACCAGACCTTTCAATAAACCTAATTCTAAACCGATATTGGCTTTATTTACAATTTCCCATGTTAAATCAGGAACTGCAAATTCTCCTTCTGCCATACCATTTTTTGAATATCCAGACTCTACTCCCCATTTATACAGTTTCAAAGTCGCATAATCATCCAATATAGTAGAAAGATAAGCAAAACGACGTCCTGACAAGTTTGCGTTACCTGTTTGTCCATAAGAAGCACGCAACTTCAACTTTGAAATAATATTTCTCATTGGTTGCATAAATGATTCTTCAGATACAATCCAGCCAATTGCCCCTGATGGGAAAAAACCGTATCGCTTACCTTTTGCAAAATTTTCAGAACCATTATAACCAAAATTAAATTCAGCTATATATTTTCCACCGTAAGTGTAAGAAGCACGTCCAGCCAATCCTTGAGTACGATATGGTAACTTTTCACCTTTATCATAATTACGGCGATTAAATAAAAGCAAACCAGAAACTGCATGTTTCTCTGCAAATGTATGATCATACATCAGACTTGCCTCCATATACACACTCTTATTCCCATAATCAGCAGATTTATCATAACCCAAAAAATTACTACCGTTTTGCTTTTTTGTCAAAACAAGTTCTCCCTCTTCATTTCGAGATGTAGCAGCATTATAATATTCCGGTGTTTTTGAACGTTTCACTGTACCGCTTGAATAACGGTCAAAAGAAAATACACCTTTAACTTTTAAACCCGGTGTTATAAATTTCAAGTCCTGTTCCAATGAAAATAATGTTTCAATTTTACTCGCACTAGTACGTTGATAACCACTTTGAGTAGCCATTGCCCAAACATTACCTTCTTCCGTTCCAGCCATTTCTCCTGAAGAATACTGCGCAGGAAAGGTAAAAGGAACAGCTCGGAATGCACGACTAAAAATCAAGCTAACATCCTGAGTAGTAGAATTACGGTCCTGCAAATAACCACCAATGTTAAAACGTAATTGAGTGGTCGGAGAAAGTTTTAAATCAACATTTGAACGAACATTATATCGCTGTAACTTGATCGAAGGATCCCATTCTTGCTTTTTATCTCGTTGCAAGATACCTTGCTCATTAAACACAGCCGCAACAAACGAATAGCGCAGACGTTCTGTACCTCCTGAGATATCAACACTCACTCGCTGATTAGATGCATTATCTTTAGAGATTACATCAATCCAATCAACATCCGGATATAAATCAGGGTCATATCCTGAACGAGTCTTTGCAATTCTATCAGCATACATAGGAGACTGTCCAGTATCAATCAGAGCATCATCCAATACTTGCATATAATCAGCTGCTCCAATATATTCAGGCAATCTAACCGGTTGAGTAAATGAGAATTCACTCTTTACTACAACACGCGGCTTACCGACCTGCCCACGTTTCGTATTAATAAGCACTACGCCATTAGCACCGCGAACACCGTAGACAGCACTTGCAGCAGCATCCTTCAATACAGAAAAAGATTCAATCTCCTCTGGATCAATATTATTCAAATCACGTTCAATTCCATCCACCAAGACCAAAGGATCCCCACCGGCTTTTCCAAATGTACTGATACCACGAATCCAAAAGGTGGAGTTATCATAGCCCGGCTCACCGGAGCGCTGTACCGCAAGTACACCTGAAACAACACCGGCCAAATTATTACTCAATGAACGGCTTGTAGATACTTTCAATTTCTCAGGCGCCAACGTAGTAATAGAACCGACTACCGACTCTTTCTTTTGTGCACCGTAAGCAACAACCACGACCTCATCCAACTGACCTACATCCTCTACCATCTGCACGTTAACAACTTTCCGGTTATCAACAATTTCTTCTTTAGGCACAAAGCCAATATAACGGAAAGAAAGTACTGACTTTCTCGTAGGAACCATAATGCTATAATTACCATTCATGTCTGTCAATGAATGTACTGTAGAATCATTCTTCAAAATGATTGTTACACCAATTAGCGGCTCCCCTTTTTCATCTGATACGTTACCTGTTACCTTAATACCCTTTTGCTGTGTAGTTTGCTGCACTTTAGGAGCTTCTGGGACCGAAATCGTAATTTGCCTTCCCGACATCTTATAATTCAGCCCTGTCTCTGAAAACAATTCTTTCAACACAGCATCTATTTTCTTATTGGAAACTGAAATGGAGACTTTATTATTCAGATTTTTTTGAACATTCGCTGAATAAATAAAAATGTACTTACTATGTTTTTCGATATAATCTAAGATATCTTTAACTGTGGTATTCTCATATTGTACCGAGAACAAATCTTCTTCGGAATTCCATCGGATAGAATTAGTACCGAACGAAGAACTAGGAATCATAAAAAAGACGTTTATAATGCAAAAAAGCTTAAGTCTTTTTTT
>OGEP01002728.1_pt1 | contig 14770 bp, 8 predicted proteins | sample 1570721 | NCBI WGS metagenome assembly OGEP01 (sample SAMEA2582131, study PRJEB24529) | metagenome | biome: Human gut stool | place: China | collected 2011 | reverse complement strand
TGTACGGTAAAGAACTTTTTCCGGATGATCTTTATCCAATATGGCAGCTCCCATAGCGTAACGGAAACCATTACAAGTAGTGATTACACCATGATAGAACAGCAACCAGCCTTCATCTGTAAGGAAAGGAACTGAACCTGCACCAATCTTCGTACACTGCCAAGCGCTTTCCGGGAAAGGAGTCACTTTCATTACACAACGGTGTTCACCCCAATATTTCATATCCGGACTATAGCTGATGTATATATCGCCAAACGGAGTATGTCCATTATCACTGGGACGACTCAACATCGCATACTTGCCATCGATCTTCTGCGGGAAAAGTACACCATTACGATTGAAAGGCAAGAAAGCATTTTCGCACTGGAAAAACTCCTTAAAGTCAAAAGTATAGGCAATACCAATCGTAGGGCCATGATAGCCATTACACCAAGTCACCCAATAACGGTCTTCAATCCATGTAACACGAGGGTCGTATTTATATTCCGACTCAATCATTTCCGTGTTACCTGCTTTAAACTGAATAGGTTCATGATTGATATCCCAATGAATTCCGTCCTTACTAAAACCTGCAAAGATATTCATCTGTACAGCTTTGTTGTCACAACGGAATACGCCGGCGAACCCATCTTTGAAAGGTACGACAGCACTATTGAAAATACTATTGGATGAAGGAATATGATAGCGTCCGATGACCGGATTTTGCGAGTAACGCCACATTACATCTGTACATCCGACAGGACGTTCTTCCCAGGGAATTTGAATCTTATTCATAATAATTATTTATTTAGTAATTAGTTATCTATTATCACTCAAAAATAGCAATTTATTTTTTCTTTTTTGAATCATCATACGTAAAAGGTATAAAATAGGTCATCAAAAAAGCAGGAATTGTTGCGATCAGTACATAGATAAAGAAACTACGGTATCCCAGTAAATCACTAAAATAGCCGCTGATCATTCCCGGAAGCATAACTCCCAGATTCATGATTCCCGAAGCAAATGCATAATGTGACATCTGATGTTTGCCAGGAGCAATCTGCTGCATCATGAACAAGGTCAGTCCGACAAATCCGAAACCATAGCCGAAATACTCCATTGTAATACATGTTCCGATCAGATAAAGACTGGTCGGCTGGACTACAGCAAGGAAAGTATAAGCAAGGAAAGGAAGGTTGAACACGCAACAAAGCATGAATAAAGTTTTCTTCAATCCATATCTGGCAACAAATATTCCACCCAGCAATGAACCGATAACAAAGGCGGCAGAACCAAAGACGCCATTCAATGTTCCGATTTCTGTCAATGACAGCCCCAGACCTCCGACCTCTCTGGAGGCACGCAGAAACAAAGGAGCAACCTTCATTATAAATCCTTCCGCCAATCGGTAGAGAATAATGAAGAAGATATAATATACTATATGTTTTTTAGTAAAAAAGTTTCCAATCACATTTACCAAATCCTGCATGATTTCTGAAGTAGTTTTTTTTCCGGTAGCAGGAACTTGTGTAGAAGGCAACATCTTTATATGATAAAGACCGAGCAATACCATTACTGCAGCAATTACGGCAAAAATAATCATCCATGCAGATGAATATGCACCCTTATTGGCATCTATCGAAGCTCCTTCTATTGCCCCGAAATGTTCGGCCAGCATACCTGCCAAAGCAACTAATCCACCATTGGCAACCAATTTTGCCACATTATAGAAAGCCCCCTGCACTCCAATATATTTAGCCTGATCCTCTTTATTCAGTTCTGCCATATATACACCATCGCAAGCGATATCATGTGTGGCTCCACTGAACGCAATCACCGCCATAGTGGAAATACTGATAGCAAAGAAATAATCAAAGAATAACGAAAAAGCTACTACTCCAAACAATATACCACTCAACAGTTCGGTTACCAGTACAAAAAACTTTTTGGTCCGATACATTTCAAGAAAAGGGCTCCATAAGAATTTGAGTGTCCAGGGCATCATGATAAGAGAAGTCCAAAACGTTATCTGAGTATCAGAAATACCCAAATCCTTAAACATGAATACGGAAACCAAATTGATGGCAATAAAGGGAAGTCCCATTGCAAAATAAGCGGTAGGTACCCAATAAATCGGGTTGATAGTTTTTCCTTGAGAAGCAGTTTTATTCTGTTGCATAGTTCAATAGTATATAGATGAAAGGGTCATTTTTCTGACCCATCTATATATAATACAACTAAGAAGGGCAAACTACTAACGCTTGCCCCTACTTTTTTTTATTTTATTGTTACTTCGTCGATAAAGAACCACGAAGGATGCCCTACACCATAATGCCATTCGGGACATTCTTTCGTACCGGTGACCTCAACTTTCACATAACGGGCATGCACTGGCATTTCCGATTCAGTCTTCACTCCGCGGAACTCCACTTTCCCCGAACGGTTTTCCGGCATATCATGTGTTCCCCAATGTGTATAATTCTCTCCATCTTCAGAATAGGAATAAACCACCTTCAGAGGGAAAAGAATCCAAGCTCCGATCTGATGCAGGAAATCCGTATCTATACTATGTATTTCTTTCTCTTTACCCAAATCTATAACAAAAGCACCGTCTGTTCCTTCCCAGCCAATCCAGCTTTCAACGAAAGTAGATCCTCCGAATAGTCCGTCCACTAATGCCGTTTTTCCGATTTCTGCATATTTACCGGTAGGAGGAATAAGATAAGTAACCTTCGCTCCTATCGCAACGCTTTTTTCTGCACGGGGCATATATCTCTCCCGATACAACTGGCAATATTCCACAGGAGAATTGGAACGTTCATTCAATGTCGGTACATTAAATTCTTTCACCCGTTCTTCAAAAAGTGCCAATTTCGGACTGATCTCATTCATATCCGTACCAGTCTCAGTACGGGCAATTTCCAATTCCGAATACTGAATGGGCAAGCGGGCACGCTGCACACGCTTCAGGAATTTATTATCTTCAGCCACCGCTTTCTCTGCATCATCAAACAGTTGATTATAACGTCGCATCAGTTGTGGTTTCAGCATTCCGTATTTATGGGAAACAGGAGAATCATAAATCCACAATCTTTGTCCGCTGCCTATCAACGCTCCCTCCATCACCTTGATATACTGATAAAGGTATGGCGCAGCCTCTCCATAGTATCCATGCAGGAAATGCTGCATCAAAGAATCAACATTCGCTTCGGGGTTCCACATTAACTTAGATACCAGATAGGCACGTAACTCAGCGAAGTCTCCTCCCCTGCTTCCTGCAATCTGTGAGAAATGCATAGTGGCATGATTCTTTTTGAACAGACGAATATTATCCTGCAAGATATGAAAATTAGGGAACGGAGCCAGATAATTATCAAAATTAATACCATAATCCCACACGAAAATATTATTAGTGATGGCAGCCCAGCCTTCCATTGCTTTCACAAACTCTTTACCTGAGGCATTTTCCGTCAAAGTCACTTCACGGTCACAATCTATATCACAAAGCATGATATTCACATTCGGCAATGGCTTCACATGTTTCGGAGGATTCATCGTATACAGATAGGCAAGCGTGGAAAATTCCTTATCGGGAAAACGGGCAGCCAGCTTATTCAAAAAAGTAATGATACTTCCTGAGAGTGCTCCTTCATAATCATCTATCGCTTTGCAGGCATCACATGTACAATTGGTATAATTACCATCATTCTGACTCACAGACATAATATGCTTATCCGGATTTGCCTTAAAAATAGAATCAATCCGCTGAGCCACGATTTCAAAAACTTCCGGGTTACTCAGACACCATTGGCTTGCTTTCCCGGGATGGCGTTTGCCTTTAAAATAAGAATAATATTCCGGATGGTCTTTTCCATATACGGAAGCAGGAAGCAACTTATCAAAAGTATGCACCCAATAACCGGCAGCAAACACTTCGTTTGGCTCTTCCAGCCTGTTCCACCATTTATATATGGAGTCTGTACGAATAGCATAACATTGTGTCTGGCGGTAACGGAAAGCCGGATTATCTATTTTATCGATAAGCGGCAGTTCGATTGTCTTCGCAGGGTTAAAAGAGTATTCGTTTTCTCCCCAGTAATCCACTCCAAGATATTGTTCGAGTAAAGTTACAACTCCGTAGACTGTCCCATTCCCACTGCCTGAAATACGTAAGATTCCATCTTTCGTAGATAGGCTGAAACCGTCTTCTGTCACTCCAGCTGGGGTTTTGCTACTGATTATAATATCTCCTTTTTTTGCATTCTGCCCTTTTACAATGGGAAATGTACAACCTGAAATTCTCTGAAGGAACAATTGAAATAAATTTGCTGATATTTGATTAATCTGGTCATTTTCTGATAGAATAATCCTGGATTTAGTTTTTCCATTATCAACTAAAACGACTTGTGCTGTTGCAGGAATATAACAACATGCTCCCAACAAACAAAGCAGCTGAAAAATAATACGGCGAATGATTCTCATAGCATTTCCTTTAATTAGTTTTTAGATAATACAATCCAAAAATATAAGATACTCAAGAAAAAAAACAGTTCTAAGTTTTATTAACAAAGAAAACTTAGAACTGATCACAACATGATATAAACAGCAAATAGCCCAAGCTCATTCAGTAATAAACTTGGGCCATTTTTTATTCAGTTTCAGTATAAATACCTACAGTATTAATATAAGGAGAATAATAAAGAGCTCCATGGAAAGTTACTCTTATATATTGCGCTTGTTTAGCCACAAGAAGAAGAATGTAACTTGTCTTATTTGCAAATCCTGAAGCTACACCAAGATCCTCATATTTCTCTCCATCATTACTTATCGCTATACTTGCACTTTCCGAAGAATAAAACCATTCATAGAAATGTAAAGCAATAGTTTTTATATTCTCTTGTTTTCCCAAATCGATATCAAGTATGCTGCCATCCGGAACATAATCATACAAGTCGCTAGATTGTCCATTCAAAGTAAAACTCCAACCCGAATGGTCATTTATTACAGAACCTACCGGTTTGTCTACACAAGATAAAAATCCGACAAGTGCTGTTTTATAAACAATATATATAACTTTATTCTCGCCTATATCTGCTCCTACTCCATCAACATTCGTGATTGTCACTGGAATAACATAGTTAGTACCCAGCTGCACAGAAGCCATATCATCCGAAAAACTCAAGGCAACACTCTCTTCCGGAGTTGTTTTTCCTTGTTTAATCATTATTGTCGATTGCTTCAAACTTGCACTAGTCAGTAAAGAATAATCTGTGCCATGCAATGCATTATACGTTCCAACTAATGCCGGATTAATAGCAAGAGTAACTTTGGTGTCACCATCTGCGGCCCATGCCGATTTTAAGATACCGTCAAGCTTCCATTCACTGCTTAAATTTGTAAATCCTTGACTATACTGATACTCTAACAGATATTCTTTACTTGAAGTCAGTGTGACATGATTTGGTTTGTAAGTCGATTCAAATGTCAAGAATATCTTACTATTACTTTCACTCGCTGATACTCCTGTTCCATTAATAGAAGTTATAGCAATCGGGAGAATATAATTTTCCGATCCGTTCTTAAATTCTTCCATATTAGTATAATGCACTTTTAAAGTATCTGCAGAGATATATTCCCCTTGTTTTATATACAAAGTTGCATTTTCCAGTTCTGCATTTTGTAAAGCTACATAGCTCGTTCCATATTCACTGTTGTATGCATCTACCAATGACCTGTCAATAGCTAATTGGATGGTCAAATCTTGTGGTGCAGGTTTAGTACACCTGACAGGAGACAAAATATGTTCGGTGGCGATTTCTTTCAAAAAAGTTCCGTCTCCTTTATACTCTAAAGTAGCATTTGTTTCACTTGGTTTATAAATATAGACATAATTGATATCATACGGATCTGTTGCTTCGTCATCGTCACATGCTGTGACTAATGGCAATGACATAGCAAAAAATGTACTGTATAATATATATTTAAATAATGCTTTCATATCATACTGTTTTAAATTATTGAGCAAATGAATATGTTTCCCATGTCACCTTTTGACGGTTTTCGTTACCTAGGTTAGAATTGCCAATTTCCACATCATGACCATTACCGGTTACATCGTGTAGTATTGTAGCTCCTTCACCTTCATTCATTGGCAGATACAACAACAAATTCTTGTCTGTATAGTCAACTTCGGTATACATAGATTTCTTTATCTGATTAACTGTGCGTGTAACTTTCCAAAAACGAACCTGACACATTTCACAGAAATCCGGAAAATATTCTTCTCCTGAAGAAATCATCTGAAATTGATCAATATTCATCGGTTGTCCTATTGAAGAAGATAATGAGGCAACTACAGTACCATTTTGGTACAATAAAGTAGTACCGGATGCTGCATCATAACTCACTGCAAAATGATACCATTTTTGTGCTTCTAAACCTTTTCCCTTAGTTGGATCACCTGTATCAAATTGAGACCCCATCGTTTTTACTTGTAGGAAATTATTTTTATAGCTACCATTCTCGGAATAGATTAAGTCACCAAACCGTATATATAGTTCTGTCCCTGAACCTCCTGAGTTTATTATAGCCTGATTATTCTTAGTATATCCACCGTTCCCTGATTTAGAGGTGACTTTACTCCACCATTCCAATGTATAATTTGGCAAAGCTAACCCCCAAGCTCCTTCCGGGGCTGCATGCATACCATTATACCATGTTAATTTAGGAACAGCTTGTTTCAAAGGCTTCACAAGAACCAATAAAAAACTGGAAGAGGATTCCGACTTCTCAATACCTCCTTCCACATTCTTAATACTGATGGGAATTGCATATTGAGCACCGCCTTCAGCTTCAAAACTTTTAATATCAACATTCACAGGATCTGCACTTACAGAACCTGCTTCAATTGTCACTGATTCAGGAAATGATATATATTCTTTAGGAGGCATTTTATAATTAGTTTCATTCTTCTTATTATAAGCATCTAATACAGATTCGTCAATAAATAAATTAGCTTTTATTGTTTGATTAATAATATTCACCAAACGTACAGTTAACGAAGTACGCGTCGTACCCTCTGTCAATGTCAATTCTTTAGTTTTGGATGTAGACGCTTCATTTATATAGACTAAATTATCTATAACATCATACTTAGCATTTTCACATGCAGTATGGACCAGTGCCAGTACCCCAAATGCCATTATTTTAAGTAAAGATATTCTCTTCATTGTTTAACCCTTTCTTTTAGTTATTAATAGGAGGATTCTGTGCAGCAATAGCTGCACGCACTGTGGGATAATCAGGATTTCCAGGATAATCATACTCAATATGATAAGCCCCCATACCTGCATGTTCTATTCCACAAGCCGGATGATAGCTCTGTTGCTCGGTAAAGTAATGCTTATCCACTGCTCTTTCAAAAGTTGCAGTCACAATAGATTTCCCCATAGCTTCTTTAAAGACATTAGGGTGACTTCTACGTACAGCTTCAAAGAAAGAATCCAATCCAGAATGTCCTAGTTCATAGGTCTGCCAAGCTATATAATCAAGACTTAGAACTGTTTCCTCTGAAAGCACTTCATAAAAGCTCAACCAACCTGCACCACCAGGGATATCAGCAACCAACATTTTCCCCGTCTTATCAAACTCCTCACGTAAAGTCTTCATAAACGCATTGGGTACTGATGGCATACTGGAGTTCATTAAAGTCCCCCAATCCTCAATATCATAATCAAATCCATCGATATTATATTTGTTACATGTATCTACAATAGCAAGTGCATATTTCTTAGCAGCCTCAATGCAAGATTGCTCATCTTTAGGATCAAAGCCCCAAAACGCTTCCTTCACTGCATCATCGTTACCCCCCGGTGTGAGATTATCACCAATATCTCCTGCGCGCCAACAAAGCACTGCTCTGGAACCCTTAGCCTGAAAGTCTTTTAAATCAGCCTGTTGCTCAACCGTCAGATTTCCCCAACAGAGCCAAAGGCTCACAAAATCCGTACTGTCCGGTAATCCACATAAAGCATATTGCATGGAAGAACCTCCCTTACCTGCCCAGTTACCAAACCAGCCAAACATAATCTTATGTGGAGAGTTAAAATAATCCTTCAAATTATTTTCATAACCTTGCGTAGGAGGTTCATAATAATCTTTCGCCTCTATGTCGGTCCAATCACTACATGCGATATTTAAGAATCCCTGCGAAAAAAAGAGAGAAATTCCTATTCCGTATATTATTTTTTTCAATTTGCTCGTTTTCATAATAAAAATTATTTTAACGTTCTGATTTAATTTTTCTTAGCCCACCAAAGATCTGTGGCAGAGTTATCTGCACCACCTAACATTGATACAGCTGCTTTCACATTTGCATTATTCGTATTATATTCTGACTGAGGGAAAGGCAAACGACGCATACCACGCTGCACTGTCACCCCATCTGTATTCAGATTATTCACGATAGGGAATAGTTTAGGATAACCTGTACGACGAATGTCAGCCCACGTTTCCCAACCATTCGGAAAATTGGCAATCCACTTCTGAATCAAAATACGCTCCAAATTCTCTGTAACACTTGCTGATTCATTATATTTCGGAGTTACAGTTGACACTGCTGCTATATCCTTACCTGAATCCGAAGGATCACTGTAAGCAGCAGGAACCTTTTCACTTTTCAAATAATCGCCAATAGTAGCTTTACGTTCTTCCATAGACACTGTCACTCCTGCGTCATAAAGTTCTTTGGGAGTTCCTCCCATATTCCATTTATACATCAATGCAGCTTCTGCACGTAAAAAATAAGCTTCAGATGCAGACATAATGAGCAATTCATCATCTATACCAATATTCAGACGGGAGAATTTTGTATAATTTGCCTGAGTTGTAGCACTTTGGTAAATACCATTTCGCACTCCTATTTGTCCTCCACCGATAGAAGCATCTGCTTCTGATGCATATTTAGCCAAACGAGGATCATTATAACCGCTTAAATATGAAGTGATATTAGCACTGATACGAATTTCATTCCATGAAGAAGTAACACGATAATATGGATTCATACCGTCATTATATTTACTATATGCAGCATCTGATGCAGATGTCATCACACCAATTACATCAGAAACAGCTTCTTCTGCTTTCTCCTTGGCAAGTGCTGGAGAAACACTAGAAATGCGCATTGCCATACGAAGCTTTAAAGAATTGGCAAATTTCACCCATTTGTTAAAATCTCCATTAAATACAAGATCGTATTCTGATAAAGAACTCATATCTTCATTACCTAACACTGCTACTTTAAAAGCGGAAATCGCTTCATCCAAATCATCAAACATGTGTTTATAAAGATCCTCCATATTGTCATATTCTACAGTAAAAGCAGTTCCTGTAATTTGAGAATAAGGAATCGGTCCATAACAATCACTAATTTTAAGTGAAGCTGCCACACGAAGAATCTGTGCCCATTGATAAGCCAATCCTTTGCCATCAGAAAGATCACGTATCTGGAAATATCCGGTATAAATCTGTGGCATAGTAGTATCAAACATATTTCCATACCACCCAACTCTTGGATTGTAAGTATAATAATTACCTCCATTACCCCATTGGGCGATACAAGTAATTTCTCCACCATATTCAGATCCAATCATCTGATCCAACATCTGTGAATTGTTCTGTTGTCCTTGTACTAATGCAGGAATCATGCTTTTAATCAATGATCCGGTGATTGCATTATCACCCAGCATTTGGTCAGGTTTAGGTCCAAAGGGATTTGTATTATACTCTTCAAATTTATCGGTACAACCTGTTCCTAGTGCTACTAACAAAGTATACACAGACAGTTTTGCAAACTTCTTTATTATCTTATTCTTTTTCATAATCTAAACTAGAATGTTAGTTTGACATTAAATCCGAGACTTCTCAAACTAGGTTGTTGAAAATAGTCAACCCCCTGATAGAAATTACTAGTGACAGAAGATGTACTTTCCGGATCATAAGGTGCTTTACAATAAATCATCCATAAATTCTTTCCTGTAAGCCCCAGTGTCATATTTACATGATTTTTGAACCATGTTTTAGGAAGTTGGTAGCTCAAGCTCAGTTCAGAAAGGCGAATATTCGTTGCACTATATGTATAATAAGTACCAACAGCGGTAGTTACTTTACTATAATATTCCTCAGCATCCACTTTACTGTCTCCAACCCATACACCGCCTGCCTGACGAGCAACTGCAGAACTTTCAGATACACCATATTTATCAATCATGGCTTGTGTATCCGATACAACTAATCCTCCAAAACGCCCGGTGAATGCAAATCCAAGATTCCATCCCTTCCAAGCAACACTACCATTCCATCCCAAATAATATTTAGGAAGAATAGAGCCAACCTTGCGGTATTCCGTATTTTCAATAGCCAAACTTCCATTAGAGGGGTCTTTCCAAATATATCCATTAGGAGACTGACGCAAACGCTGATTGATATAAATATCTCCCATTGATCCGTTTTCATAGAGTCTTAAAGTCGGACCACCACTAGTTCCCAATGTTCCTTTTGAGTAATACTCCATTTCGATAGCTTCGCCGGTTTCCGGATTGATGGCACCATTCGCTAAACTAACGATCTTGTTTTGATTAAGAGTGTAAGTGAAATTTGTAGATACCTTCACTTTATCAAATGTATCAGAATATCCTAAAGCCAGCTCAATACCCTGATTCTGAATATTACCAGTCTGCACAATATTATTCTTATATCCAGATGAAGCCGATGCATCAACATAGAATGTCTGATTGAAGGTATTAGAACGATAGAAGGTCATATCTAAATTAATACGGTTGCCAAGGAATTTAGCATTGACGCCTAATTCCCATGATTTTGTATTTTCTGGTTTCAGATTAGTATTATAATGACTTGCAGGATATTCATATGTATTTGTTTGCTCATTATAAGTATATTGCATTTGGGTAAGGTATCGATTAGGGGAAGAAGCGACCTCCGCCCACGAACCACGAACTTTCAAATAAGAAATAGCTTTTGGTAGCTTTACAGATTCACTAACAAGCCATGACAGACCAACAGACGGATAAAAGTAGGAACCTTTGCTGGTAAAAGCTAATTGAGATGCCCAGTCATTACGCCCAGTGACAGTCAAATACAATTGATGATTCCATCCTAATTCTGCACTTGCAAAAACACTTTGTACTTGATCATGCCATTTTGATTCATTACGCTTGGAAGTATTGACATTAATATTGCCATAATGGAAGAAATTAGGAATTTGCTCCAATCCTCCTTTTAGATACATAGCATCTTCCTGAATATCATTAATAGAAGCACCAACAGTTGCATTCAATGAAAGTTTGTCATCAAAGAAATTCTTATTTATGCTAGCCATTACATCAGCATAAACAGACCGATCATTTTGTTTAGTATGTCCATAATAACCTTTAGAACTACTTTCTGTAAAAGTACCTCGTGTACTAGCATAATACTTTTCATAACTATCGCTATCTGAATTATCCACACGTACTCGCCCTGTTACATTCACCCAATCTGTTATATCCCATTTCAGACTAGCATTAAACATATAACGACGTTTAGAAAGCTCATTCTGCATTCGATTCATAATCCAATATGGGTTTTGCATATCCAAATCAGTACCAAATATAGATTCCGGCCAATATTGTACCATAAGGTTTCGAGCCTCACTATAGCGTTCATACATCTGTACTTCCTGAAAGTTTTCACCTCGTGGAAAAAGATAAAGAGATACCAAGGGATTAAAATATTGTCCACTACCTACCATATTCTTATTATTTTGAATAATATATTGAGCTCCCAAATCAAGACTCAACTTATTATCACAGAATTTAGCGGTATTACGAATAGAGAAATTATAGCGGTTATAAGCATTATTAGGTAAGATACCTGTAGAGTTTGTAGTAGAGACAGATGCGTAAGTTTGATTTTGTTCAGTACCAGTGGTCAACGTGAAACCATTCATCTCCGTCATTCCCGTATTGAAGAAGTCAGATGGATCAAAGTTGCTAGGAGTATCCATCAAGCTCCCCCAACTGCCTAACTCTCCTTCACGATTACCATAAATATTCTGAAACTTCGGCATCATCATCGGAGATGAAAAACTTGTACTATTACTATAAGAAATTTGCACTTTTCCTACAGTACCTTTTTTAGTAGTGATAAGAATAACTCCATTAGAAGCATCCGAACCATACAAGGCTGCAGCGGAAGGTCCTGTTAAAATTGTCATGCTCTCAATATCTTCAGGATTAATATCAGCTACGCTATTAGATCCTGGCTGTTTGTTCATCGTACCTCCAGCATTATCTCCTGAATTTACATTAAACATTGGAATACCATCAATAACATAAAGAGCCTGATTACTTTGGCTGATAGACTTCGGACCACGCATCACCACACGGGCAGCGCCGCCCATACCAGCTGAGGAAGCATTGATATTCACTCCTGCAACCTTACCGGACAATGAATTCATGAAATTGGCACTCTTCACAGTAGTGACAGCATCATTGCCCACTTTCTGAACATTATAACTTAATGCTTTCTCTGAACGCTTAATTCCTAAAGCCGTAACGACCACTTCCCCCAGTTCCTGAGCTCCATCCTCCAAAACAATATTGACAATATTTTCTGTAGCATGAGTCTCTTTTGTCTGATAACCTACGTATGAAAAAACAAGAACAGGCGTTGCAGTCTTAGTTGTTATTTTATAATTGCCATCCAAATCGGTCACCGCACCGTTAGTTGTTCCTTTTTCAATCACTGTAACTCCGATTAACGGTTCTCCTTTCGCATCTACAACATTGCCGGATATATTTCTGCTTTTAGCCTTTTTGATATTTTGTTCCGGCACAATCATTATATAATTATCTTTTATCAAATATGTAAAACCTGTTCCTTTAAGAATTACTTTCAAAGCTTGCTCCAAAGGTTGTTTTTCAATATCTAAAGATATTCTATTCACAGGAAGTTGAGAATCATTATAAGAAATAGACATGTGGGTTAACTTCCTGACTTCAGCCAATGCTTCCTGTAGTGAAATATTTTTTCTTTTTATTGTTATTTTACTACTATTCTGAGCATAAATCGCTGACCCTACTAATAGCAGACAAATTATTAATATACTTTTTCTAATGTTTTTCAGATATAAATTCATATCTTAGCAGCGTTTTAGTGTTAAAATCATAATATTTTCTCAAGTCAAACAAAGGTAGTAAACTATTTTTTACACCATTTTAATACTAAACTTATTTCATATCCGGAGTAGGTGGGGCCTTCTCCGGATATTTTTCTACATAGGCGGAGTAAATTGAGCGTTAAATAATAAGAAAAATATTCATTACCAAATTATATGGCAGGCATTGTCTTTCAAACGATAATCAAATTGGCCGACAACCACTTGCATCACTTCCAAAACTTCTTCCAGCCCTGCATTTTCTTTAAACACAAAGTTGTAGCGATCCTGATTACGTTTCTTCGTAGAAACATAAAACATAATTCCAAAATGACGCTCCAATGTCTGTATAATTTCAGCAATTGTGGCTTTATTAAATACAATTTCCCCTCGTTGCCATGCCGTTACATCTTTCATGTTGGCAGTCAGCACTTGGCAGTCAGCTGTACATTTATTATACACAACCTGATATCCGGGAGTTAAAACATAACTAATCGTATCATTACAGTCCACTCGTACTTTCCCTTCGATCAAAGAAGTGGTTATTATATCTTCTTCCGGATAAGCTTTCACATTAAACTCTGTTCCCAAGGCAGTTATTGCCATATTTGATGATCGCACAATGAAAGGTTTCTCCGGATTTTTTGCCACTTTAAATTCGGCTTCTCCCATCAGATAAACCGTTCGGGTCTTGCCCTCCAGATTTTCAGGATAAAATACATATGAACCAGAATTCAGACATACGGTAGTTCCGTCCGGAAGACTGATTGTCTCTCTGGCCCCATTATTCACATAATGTTCCACCATTGCGATATTGTCCCTGTCAAAATGATTATAACTTACCCACAAAGTAGTTGTCACAGACAGAATGACGATAACAGCAGCTGCCGCAACAGATTTCCACAACTTCCAACGATTTACATTTGTAACCATTGGAGTATATTCAATGCCGATTTTATCCAATACCTGCTGAAACGAATGCTCCATACCGTGTCCAAACTTTCCTTTCGTCTTAAACCATAAATTATGAAGCGCCATTTCTTTCTCTTCTGCAGAATCAGGACTAATCATCCAACGATGAAATCTGTCGATTGTCCGCTTTGAATAATCAAAGTCAATAAAAGAGCGTAGCTGTTTTTCCAATTTACTTTTCATCTATACCAAATCAAGTGTTACATATAAGAGACAACTTGCCAGACATACATACTTAGTCTAAATAGAAAAAAAATAAAAATAAAATGATTTTTTTTAGATCTTGAAGGGCTTTATAGATATGTTGCTCAACTGTACGAACCGAAACATTCAACTTCTCAGCAATTTCCGGTGAAGTCATCCCTTCCTCTCTGCTCATTAAAAAAACACGCCTGCGCTGTTCCGGCATGCGTTCAAGAGCCATCTGAACAAAAAGCTCAAGTTCATGAGCACAAAATTCATCATCCGGCGTAGGCAATCCCAGTTCCGCCATTCGCATTTTTTCTGCTGCAACATCCAAGTAGTCATATTCAACAGCCTTATGCTTCAAAAAATTATAGATATGGTTTCGTACAACTGTATATAAATAACTGTCCAATTTTTCAC
>OGEP01002727.1_pt1 | contig 14771 bp, 9 predicted proteins | sample 1570721 | NCBI WGS metagenome assembly OGEP01 (sample SAMEA2582131, study PRJEB24529) | metagenome | biome: Human gut stool | place: China | collected 2011 | reverse complement strand
ACTGTTATTATCGCTCAGTATAAAGGAAATGGAAATATGAATATGGTAAAAAAAGTCTTTATATTTGATGACAGTTTTTCAGCACTTGATTTAAAGACTGACGCAATTCTTCGTAAGGAGCTTGCTGCAAATGTGTCTGATGCCACTGTTATTATTGTAGCCCAGCGAATCAGCACAATCCTTCATGCAGATCAGATTCTTGTTATGGATGATGGTAAGATTGTTGGCAAGGGAACGCATGAAGAACTTATGAAGACATGTGAGACATATCAGCAGATTGCAAGTTCACAGCTTTCTGCTAAAGAGCTTGGAAAGGAGGCCTAGTCAGTATGGAAGATAATAAAAATATCAAAATGCCACCGAAAAGAAGAATGGGACCTCCGGGAAGAGGAATGGCACCTGTTGAGAAAGCCAAGAATTTCAAAGGATCAATAGGAAAGCTTATAAGATATATTGGAAGCTATAAGATTGCGATAATATTTGTTGCAGTTATGGCTGTATGCTCAACAGTATTTTCTGTTGTTGGTCCGAAGGTTCTTGGTAAGGCAACTACAGCTCTGTCAGAAGGTCTTGTAAAGAAAATCGGTGGAACTGGCGGAATTGACTTTGGAAAGATTGGAACAATTCTTATATTCGTGCTTTGTCTGTATGCCGCAAGCGCAGTATTTAACTTTGTACAGGGCTGGATAATGACAGGCATTACACAGAAGGTCTGCTACAGATTAAGAAAAGAAATCAGCGAGAAGATTAACCGTATGCCAATGAAGTATTTCGAGAGCAGGACATATGGTGAGGTGTTATCAAGAATTACTAACGATGTTGATACACTTGGAATGGGACTTAACCAGAGTATTACAACAATCATTACATCTTTAACTACTATGATTGGTGTTCTTATAATGATGTTAAGCATTTCACCGCTTATGACACTTATTGCTATTATAATTCTTCCGATATCAGTCGGACTTGTTTCTTTCGTTGTTAAGAAGTCACAGGGATATTTCAAAACACAGCAGGAGTATCTTGGACATATTAACGGACAGATTGAGGAAACTTATGGCGGACACATGATTGTTAAGTCATTTAATAAAGAAAAGGATATGGTTGATTCATTTAACAAGACTAATGATGTCCTCTATGGTTCAGCATGGAAGTCACAGTTTCTTTCAGGAATGATGCAGCCAATCATGATGTTTGTAGGTAATTTAGGTTACGCATGTGTTGCATTAACCGGCGGTCTTCTTGCTATTAAAAATGTTATAACAATCGGTGATATTCAGGCATTTATCCAGTATGTGAAGAATTTCACGCAGCCAATCCAGCAGATTGCCCAGGTTATCAATCAGGTACAGTCTATGGCAGCAGCCTCCGAGAGAGTATTCGAGTTCTTAGAGGAGGAAGAAGAAGACCAGTTTGCGCAAAATCCGGTACGCTTAGATAAAATCGAAGGCTGTGTGGATTTTGAAAATGTACACTTTGGTTATAAAGAAGATCAGACAATTATCAATGATTTTACCGTACATGTAAAACCGGGTCAGAAGGTTGCCATTGTCGGTCCTACAGGTGCCGGTAAGACAACGATTGTGAAGCTGCTCATGCGTTTTTACGATGTCGGCAGCGGTGCTATTTTAGTAGACGGACACAATATCAAGGACTTTAACAGACGGGAATTAAGAGATGCGTTTGGCATGGTGCTTCAGGATACATGGCTGTATAAGGATACCATTATGGAAAATATCCGTTACGGAAGACTGGATGCAACCGATGAAGAAGTTATTGCGGCGGCAAAAGCAGCGCATGCACACCACTTTATTGAAACCCTGCCGGGTGGCTATCAGATGGAATTAAATGAAGATGCAAGCAACGTTTCACAGGGACAGAAGCAGCTGCTTACAATTGCGAGAGCAATTCTTGCAGACAATCCGATTCTGATTCTGGATGAAGCGACCTCTTCTGTGGATACCCGTACAGAGATTCAGATTCAGAATGCAATGGATAACCTGATGAAGGGCAGAACGAGCTTTGTCATTGCCCACCGTCTGTCTACGATTAAAGATGCAGACGTGATTCTTGTCATGAAGGACGGCGATATTGTAGAACAGGGAAATCATGAAGAACTTCTTGCAAAGGGCGGCTTCTATGCAGACCTTTACAATTCACAGTTTGATGAGGCAGAAAGCGCGTAAGATACGGGAATTTTGATAAAAATGGAAGTTATTAAAGATGAATATTTAAAATATTAATTCAAAACAAAGAGTAAAAAGGAGAAACAGCCTGGCAGAGGTTTTTTCTCCTTTTTTCACGGATAGTCCTTGCAAAACTTTAGAATTTCTGTATACTTGAAATGTTAGGTGTTTTCATGGCAGAGCCGGAGGAATTTGATGAAACAGATTGCGTGGGTAAAAGTTATCCAAAACAAATATATAAAAAGATGTATAAGTATTGTGGGAATTGTAATCGTTTTACTGGGTGCCATGCTGTTATATCATATTACAGGTTTAAGAAAAAATGAATATACAAAAAAGGAGCCATTGCTTTTAAACTGGACTGTTGTCAGTGAAAATCAGACGGATACGGATGTGGATTTGAATACATTCCGCTTTGATAATATTTTAACAGACAAAAAGACAGTATATTTATCCCGTACTTTTGTGGATAAAGGGCAGTTTCAATCACCGGTACTTGTGGTTCAGACGCATAATGCAACGTTACGTGTCTTTGTGGACGGAGAATGTATTTACAGTTCCGGGCTGGAGCGGTATGACTGCGGGAAAATGGTTGGAAGCGGCATGCACAGCATTGCTATGCCTAAAGATGGAGAACAGCATGAACTGATGCTGGAATTTAAGGCAAACGGTGATTCTTATGTTACCCGGATGAACGATATTTATATTACTGATTATGCAACAATTTACACTGATTTTTTAGTGACCAACAGAGTTACTTATGCACTTAGTGTCTGCCTTTTGTTTATCGGATTTGTCCTGCTTTTGCTTGGGATGGTTATGATGCTGACGCGGACCTGGTTTACACATTTGATATCACTGGGAATTTTCTCGCTGATGGTAGGTTTATGGACGATGGGAAAATATAATATCCTACAGATTTACCGGGTACCGATATGGCTGTGTACCTTTATTGAGTATGCCAGCATGTATATCGGTCCGCCGTCTCTGCTGCTTTTTTTCAGGGATTATCCGAAAAAAGCAGACAGCAGATGGATAACGTGGATGTATTACATAATTTTCTGGGTAGATAGCGGTGTGACGGCACTTTTATTTGTGCTTCATTTTTCAGGTGTCTGGCATCTTCCGCATATGCTTCGGCTGGAACAGGCATTTGTAGCAATTGCCTTTGTTTATCTGATTATATTAATGATTGCCTGTGTTAGAAAGGGAAACCGGCAGAGCAGACTGGTTATCTGCGGTGTGATTTTGTTTTTGCTGTGTATCGGAGCGGAATGGTCAGGTTATATGGCAGGAAAATACTGGGGTCATGAAATGTCATGGACAACAGGATTTTCATCTTTGGGAACTGTGATTCTGATTAGTATTTTACTGCTCTCATTAAGCTGGGATATTGCGGGAAAAATGGTCGACGAAAAAGAACAGGCAGTTCTTTATAAAATGGCATATACGGATAATCTGACGGGGCTTTATAACCGCCGTTTTTGTGAAGAACGGTTAAAATCATATCGTTATAATAACATTCCATTTACAATTTTTAATTTTGATATGAATGGGCTGAAAGCCACGAATGATACCCATGGACATAGCAGTGGAGATAAGCTGATTAAGGGGTTTGCTGATATTTTAACAAAGACGTTTGGGGACAAAGGCATCGTTGGCAGAATGGGCGGCGATGAATTTATTGTAATTGTAGAAAACATCGAAGAACTTAATTGTCAGGAAGAAATCCGACATTTTCAAAAAATTATGAGTGAGGCAAATAAAGCACAAAGTGGGTATGTTTACAGTACGGCATACGGCTATGCAGACAGTTCTGAAATTGTGTCAGACGGTGAAATACGCGATGTCAACATGGTTTACAGACTGGCGGATAACCGCATGTATGAGAATAAAAAGACATGCCATGATGCAAGAAAATAGTTAGAAAGTGGAAGGAACAAAGGAATTTATGAATAGGACTTACGACAAATTTCAGGTAGTATTACTAAGCGAAGTAAAAGGGAAAGACAGCAATGCGTTTATTTTTGAATTACGTCTTACTTCGGAGGACAATTGTCGTATCAGAATTATAGATTTTGACGCATTTGATATTGACGGAAACAAGTACAGCGCGGGAGCGGATAAAATCAGTACAACAGATGTGATTTTAGGACACAGCAAATTTTTTGCCGAAACCAAAAAGATTAATGTAAAAATCAGTTCGCAGTTTAAAGCAAGAATCGGCTGTATGGCAGTCTTAACGGTTGCCTGCATTGAAGATAAACAGCAGATGAAATTCTGTTTCCAGAGAAAAGGAACAAACCGCTGGGATTGTGTCGGTGTGGAATTTATGGAGTATGAAGGTCTTCCGGCAGCAGAAGAAGAACCGGTGGAAACAGAGGAGACTTTAGAACCGGTTGAAGAACTGACTGACAAAGCAGAAAAACAGGTACAGGCGCAGACGGAAGCACTGACACAGACTGGAGCTTCGGTAGTGAAAGAAGACGGTGAAGAACAGGCAGCAGTGGTAGTACAGGATTCTCCGGCAGAAGACATCCCGGCAGCACAGGATGAAAAAGCTGCAGCAGAATCACTTGAAGAATATCTGGAAAGAGAAGGCACAGAGTCCGTCTTAGGGCTGTCCATGAAGGAATTTGTCAATCGTTTTGCATTAGGTACACAGACAGTAGAAGATGTTTTAAAGCAGTTAAATGTCAATGTGGCGCAGGAAGAAGAACCAGCAGAAACAATCAGTCAGCCGGCGCCGGTATCCCAGCCGGAGGAAGAAGAGCAGGAGCAGTCCATAGAAGACTATTTAAACAGTCTGATTGAATTTGATGAAAAATCATCGGAAACCATCGGCCTTGCCGTTTCTAATATGAGAATCCGTGCAGAAGAACAGGGTGACACCGTCTGTCCGGTTCTTTACTGTGAGGTCAGCTATTCCAAAGAAACCTATGTATTGGTGCGCTGTCCGATGATTAAGGTGATTTTTTACGATGCAAAGGGATGTATCGACAATGTTGCCATGCATCCGGTATCCCGTATCCATACAGGTCAGGATATTGTTGAAATGGCATTTAAGAAGTCCACAGTGAAAAATTGGAAAAACAAGAGCAAAATCAAAGTACTCGTAACGCTGTAAAATAGATAAAACATTTTTTTTGGTTAAAACATAAAACATAAAAAATAAAAGAATTAAAAGAAGAAAGCTGCGCAGCCGGAACAAAAACGGCTGTGCAGCTTATTTTATAAAGTTCTGAAAGCTTAAAGGATGTTGGCTGATATGCAGCTGGTATATCGATATAAAGGATTCTGATAATTACGGTTTTTAAAACTACATCACGTTGAAATAAATATAATATCATCTTGACAAAAAAACAAAGAAGCGGTATAACATATATAGTTTGATAATCAAAACATTGTGTTTCTGAACGAAAACAAAATACTGTTATGGCAGATGAGAAATTACCTGCGGAATGGAGATTAATATGAATAATCAGTTACCACAACTTATATTAGGAGATGTTATTGTGCCGGTGCCGGTGATTCAGGGTGGCATGGGTGTTGGAGTGAGTCGAAGCCGTCTTGCGGGAGCAGTTGCAAAAGAAGGCGGTATCGGTGTGATATCAACAGCACAGATCGGTTATGACGAGGAAAATTTTGAAAAAAATCCGGCGGAGTGTAACTGCAGGGCAATAATAAAACACATTGCGCAGGCAAAAGAGATTGCAGGCGGAAACGGACTGGTCGGTGTGAATATCATGGTGGCATTAAAGCATTACAGACAGCACATTGAAACGGCGGTAGAAGCGGGTGCAGATGTCATTATCTGTGGTGCGGGACTGCCGGCAGATTTACCGGGAATTGCCCAAAACTATGCGCGTGAGCATGGGAAAAAGATACCAAAGCTGATGCCGATTGTGTCTTCCGCGAGAGCGGCGGGAATTATTTTAAAAATGTGGGACCATCATTACCATACGGTGCCGGATTGTATTATTGTGGAAGGACCGATGGCAGGCGGACATCTTGGATTTCAGGAAAGTGTATTGGAAAATATTGAAAATATTGATTTTGACGCGATTCTTTGCGGGGTCATTGACAGCAAAAAGCCATATGAGGAGAAATACACAAAAAAGATTCCGGTTGCGGCGGCAGGCGGTATTTTTGACAGACAGGATATTGACCATGTGCTTTCATTAGGTGCAGATGCCGTACAGATTGCAAGCCGTTTTGTTGTCACTAAAGAATGTGATGCATCTGATGCATACAAACGTGCATATATTGAGGCGGGAAAGGGTAATATACAGATTGTAAAAAGTCCTGTCGGCATGCCGGGACGTGCCGTGCGCAATGCATTTATCAGACAGGTTGAGCAGCACAAACAAGAAATTACCGGCTGTTATCAGTGCCTTGAAAAATGTAATCCGAAGGAAGTGCCGTACTGCATTACACAGGCGCTGATTCACGCCGTGAAAGGCGAATTAGAGCAGGGGTTAATTTTCTGCGGTGAAAATGTTTCCAGAATCCATGAAATGACAACCGTACCGGAACTGATGCGGGAATTGACACAAGGTTGACACACCACCCCGGTATTTAGTACTATAGTAAGTGAAAAAGAACGAATGGAGAAACCAATGAAAGAATTTTTGCGTGCTAAGATTTTTGCACTTTCACAGTATCTGGAAATGCTGCTTTCGCTGATTTTAGGACTGGTTATTGTAATTCTTGCAGGGAAACTGCTGATGGACGTATTTAATCCGCAATATATTTTTGCAGGAGAAGACGTCTTTGCATATTATCTGGAAACTGCAATGAATCTTGCGATTGGTGTGGAGCTTATTAAAATGCTTTGCATGCACTCACCGGGGACTGTCATTGAAGTCCTTTTATTTGCAATTGCAAGACAGGTTGTTGTATCCCATTCTTCCGTGACACAGACACTGACCGGGGTATTTGCAATTGTTGTGCTGTTTGCTACAAGAAAATATCTGTTTATTCCACACGATGAGGTAGAAAAGATTACCGTACGCGGCAGTATGACTGTAGCAATGGCAAACCGTGTTGCTAAAATCAAAATACCGGAAACAGATGGAAAACTGCTCCGTGATGTGATTGAGAAGCGGATTTGTGAGGAAAGCCTTTCAAAAGAAATCGGAACCTGCGTGGATTACGATAATTTTGCATTATGCATTGCAAGTATCAGAGAAGGTAAAGTAACAAGAGTTGATATTTTAAAAAATAAGGATTGATAAGGAGTAAGCTTATGGCAATTGTACATGTAACAAGTGAAAATTACGAAAAGGAAGTATTACAGTCTGATAAGCCGGTATTAATTGATTTCTGGGCATCATGGTGTGGACCGTGCCAGATGTTAGGACCGGTCATTGAAGAAGTTTCAGAAGAAGTGACGGATGTAAAGTTTGTAAAAGTAAGTACCGAAGAAGCACCGGAACTGGCAGAAAAATTTTCTATTATGTACATTCCGACACTGGTACTCATGGAAAATGGAACGGTTGTAAATAAATCTACAGGCTTTTTACAGAAGGAACAGATTTTAGAACTTCTGAATACAAAAAATTAAAAAAATTAAAAAAAAATTAAAATTTTTGTTGACAAATGAAGTTTGAAAGATTATCTTATTACTTAATTCAACAGTCAAATGCAGAGAACAGGAAATGACTTTTTCAAATCACCGCTCACAGAGAGCCGTAAGATGATGAGAAGCGGCAGCAAGGAATGAAAAAGCCCTCACCTGCGAGCAGTTCTGGTGAAAGGCAGTGTAATTGTATACAGCCTAGTAATTGGAATCGGTACCCATCGTTAACAGGGCATGCCATAGAGTCGGTATCCTATTGATTCTGACAGCAGTGGCAGTAGAGAGGCCGGGATATCCGGCAAGCAAAGTGGTAACGCGGAAGTAATGTTAAATCAGCCTTCGTCTTTGCACCAAATCATTTAGATTTGTGTGGAGACGAAGGCTTTTTTGATACTATGGACAATGCGTACAGAGTGTTTGACTGATGAAATATATCATAATAGGAGAGTGACATCTATGAACACTTTAGTAATTGTTTTAATTGCAGCTGTTATTTTATTCGGCGCATATGTTGTCTATGGCCGTTGGTTAGCCAACAAATGGGGAATTGACCCTAAGGCAGAAACACCGGCAGTAAAGTACAATGATGGTAAAGATTTTGTCCCGACAAACGGATGGACAGTATTTAGTCATCAGTTTTCATCTATTGCAGGTGCAGGGCCTGTAACCGGTGCAATTCAGGCAGCGGCATTTGGCTGGTTACCTGTACTCCTCTGGATTCTCATCGGTGGTGTATTCTTCGGTGCTGTTACAGACTTCGGTGCCTTATATGCTTCCGTTAAGAACGAAGGAAAGTCCATGGGTATGATTATTGAAAAGTACATCGGTAAATTCGGACGTAAGATTTTCTTACTGTTCTGCTGGTTATTTACATTAATTGTTATTGCAGCATTTGCCGATATGGTAGCCGGAACATTCAATGCGTATACAGTTGTTGACGGACAGTCACAGTTATCTGCAGCTGCTTCAACAAACGGTTCTGCCGGTATGGTATCTATCATGTTTATGGTATTTGCCGTTGTATTTGGTCTGATTCAGAAGAAATGGAATCTTTCAGGCTGGAAAGAAGCAGTTGTTGGTATCATATTTATCATTGCTTCATTTGTAATTGGTAACTACTTCCCGATTGAATTAGGCAAGAACGCATGGAGCTATATCACATTTGTATATATCTTTTTTGCAGCAGTTCTTCCAATGTGGCTGATGAAGCAGCCTCGTGACTACATGACAACATTTATGTTCATTGCCATGATTGTCGGTGCAGCACTTGGTCTGGTTGTAGCTCATCCGTCTATGAACCTTCCGGTTTATACAGGATTTAACAATGCAAAGCTTGGAACAATGTTCCCAATCCTTTTCGTAACGGTTGCCTGCGGTGCTGTTTCAGGTTTCCACAGCCTTGTATCTTCCGGTACATCTTCTAAGACTGTAGCAAATGAAAAGGATATGCTTAAAGTTGGTTACGGCGCTATGATACTTGAAAGCTTACTTGCTGTTATCGCTCTTTGTGTTGCAGGCGCAGCCGCAGCAGCAGACGGAACAGCCGCTACTGGTACACCGTTCCAGATTTTCAGCCGTGGTGTTGCAGGTTTCTTTGAAATGTTTGGTGTTCCGGTACATTTCGCAACCGTATTTATGACAATGTGTGTATCTGCACTTGCTCTTACATCACTTGATGCCGTTGCACGTATCGGACGTATGAGTTTTCAGGAACTTTTCAGCGTAGATGATATGGAACATGCAGAAGGATGGAGAAAGTTACTCTGCAATACATATTTCTCAACAGTAATAACACTTCTTTGTGGTTTCGTACTCACAAAGATTGGTTATGCAAACATCTGGCCGTTATTTGGTTCAGCAAACCAGTTATTAAGTGCACTTGTAATTCTTACACTTTGTGTATTCTTAAAGGTAACAGGACGCAGCAACAAGATGCTGTTCCCGCCACTTATCATTATGCTTTGTGTAACATTTACAGCACTGGTACAGCGTACAATCGCTATGGTTAAGGCAATCCAGACAGCAGCATCTGTTACAATTCCGGCAGGTACTGCTACATGGGGAAGCGTATTTATTGCCAACGGGCTTCAGCTTATTATTGCAATTCTGCTGATTGTACTTGGTCTTATCATTGTTGTAAATTCAGCTAAGAGTTATGCAAAGAGTGAGAAAAACTCAGAAAAGGCAGCTTAATTCGTATAGCAGCTATATAATAAGAAGCTTTACATAAAAACTCCCGGATTTTTTCTATATCATATATAGAGAGGATTCGGGAGATTTTTGCATAGGAACGGCAATCCCAGCGATAAAAATATTGAAATTCTGTCGTGTTCATAGTAATATATAAATAGTGTGAAAAAACCTTAAATTTAAAATAAGAAGACACAATATCGTAAAAGACAGGGGAATAAATAATATGGAACAGGTTGTTTTTGGTGGAAGAATGAATATCCCAAAGGGGACAACATTTTTTAAGACAGGCGAAAACGTTGAACATGTATATCTGTTAGTGAATGGACAGGTACGTGCAAAAAGCGAATATATGAAGATGAATCTTGATAACGGAGCACTGTTAGGAATTCTTGATATTTATTCAGAAGAATATCTTTTTGATTATGAGGCCGTTACGGATTTGATTGTATTGTGCTTTGACATTGCACATGCAGACGGTATTCAGAAGCTTTTAAAACTGGGTAAAAACTATCAGGAAATTGCTGTGAATTCTTTATTTGCGCAGTTTCATGAAGTGTACCGGTTATATGAAAAAAGCTTTTTGTCTTATGCATCAGAAATGGATGATTTTAATGTCATTAATAAAGAAGAAGATTCTGCAAAGGTGGATATGGAAATCTGCACCTATATGAATCAGATATACGCATTGGATAAAAAAGTTTTTCATGAACTTTTTACAGCCGGGGAAATGATAGCATATGAACATCTGATTACCGGTTCAAAGCTGGTAGCGGATATCAACAGTACCGCGTTAAAACTGGTGGATGTTTTAGGAAAGGCAGCACTTGGTATTCAGGACGATGAAGCCCAAAATAAAGCAGCAGACGACCTTTCGGATGGTGAAGATACGGCAGAAGAAGGCATGGATGAAAGTGCTTATGACTATGCACTGGTTGAGAGTGAACTGGCAAATTCCATGAAGCAGATTCTGGATTATTCCCAGATAGATGAAAAGGAAGCTTCCAGATTTACCCTCATGGTTTCACAGTATATGAATCTGCCGGACAGAAATACTTCGGACAACGATGTCAGAAAATTAAGAAAAGATATTGCAGAGCAGTTCTATCAGATTTATGAAAATGTTTTCTTACATTCATTAAAGGATACTTCTCTTAGCAGGGCAGTCGAATTATTCCTGAATTTTGGCTTTATGGATGAGAAGGAATTTGATAAAAAGGGATTGGCGGAACTGTATTATTTCAAGCCGGACTTATCGGGTACGGAATTTTCTATTTATACCGTATATGGCTGGCTGAAAGCAATATACGAGGGAAAAAGAGAACCGTCCAAAGATGAATTTGACCAGGATTATAAAGAAAACGTAAGAAAAGAAAAGGCAATGCACCATCTGTCGGCAGCAGAAGAAACAAAGATGCTGTCTGACCAGACAGCCAAAGTGCAGTTTGAAATCCGTAATATGTTTAAGGTTATCAATCGTCTGACAACGAATGAAATTACAATTTTCAGCCCGATTCTGACACAGAGGAAGTTCAGTAAGAGCATTCAGAAGTCGTTTCTGTCAGCAAAGAAGCTTTCCGAGGCGATGCGTGCGATTATGAAGGTGGATTATTCACTGTTCCACAGAGAGCAGATGTATTATGACCCGGAAAATAAAATCGATAATATTGTAGTCATGAAACAGGTTCTTCCGGACTTTATCCTGATGCCGAATGTCGGCAGCAGAGGTGTCATGTGGCAGGATATTTCGGAAAAGAAAAGAGATACACCGGCAAGATTTGTGCTTTCTGCATTTTTCAACGGCAATCTTGAAAACAGTCTGATTAACATGGCAGCAGTTTACCGCTGGGAAATCTGCCGTACTGTACAGGGCAATTACTGGAATGATGTCCGGGAACATTCTCTTACATCCGAGTACTGCGATTATGTACAGTTTTACCGAAAGAATAAAGATCTGACGGAAGAAGCCAAAGAAAAAATCAGGGCACAGTTTAAAAGCTGTCGTAACAGTTACCGTGAAATGTTTGCAAAGGATTATGACGTATGGGTTAAATACGAATCCCAGAACTCTATCCGATTAAATAAGGTTGTGAGAGGAATTCTTTATATGTACTGTCCGTTTGCGGCAGAATATCGGAAAAAGCTTGAATCGCAGCCAATCTTTAATGCGGCATCAGCACGGTTTAACAGAGAAAATACAAAGAAAGTACGTGAGTTAAAGACATTTAATTCCAACGTATTAAAAAGAGGCGGACAGGTTACTGAAGTGTTACAGAAGAATCTGGATTTTTATGAATTAGGATAAGAAGAAGGAGAAGACAAATGTTTAGTCAGTTATTTGGTGAATATCTGGTAAGTGAAGAAGTACTTACACCGGAGCAGTTAAGAGAAGTATTGGATGAACAGGCAACAGCAAAGGTCCGTCTGGGAACGATTGCGATTGCAAACGGATATATGACACAGAACGAAACGGAAGAAGTCAATCATTTACAGACACAGTATGACAGACGTTTCGGTGATATTGCGGTAGAAAGAGGCTATTTATCAGAACGGGAAGTGGATGAACTTCTGGAGCAGCAGGGTTGCGCATTTATGAAGTTTTTGCAGATTATGTTTGAGAAAAAATATATTACTGCCAGCGAACTGGATGAATATCTTGACAGCTTTCAGACATCCAAGGGCTTTTCAAAGTCCGAAATGGAAGCGTTAAAGGAAGATGATATTGACGGGATTGTACCGTTGTTTGCATTTTCTGCAAAACCGTATGTAACTGATATTGTGGCATTGATTTTGAGAAATCTGACAAGATTTGTTACACAGGATTACTATATCGGTTCAATTAAACGTGTGACAGAAATCCGGTATCAGAGTATTATCGGACAAAAAACATACGGTTCTCATGTTATTTATACAGCATTTGTGGCAGGGGAAAATGAAGACGGACTGCTTGCACTTGCATCCGATTTTTCAAAGGAAGAACTGATACAGGCAGACAGCTATACATATGATACATTAAGCGAACTGGTTAATATGTGCCTTGGTCTGTTTGTAACGGCAATCAGCAAGGGTGAGTTATTTGTAGATATCGAACCGCCGTTTGTCTATGAAAACCAGACACTGACCGGGGACGGATATATTGTTCCGCTTTATGTCCATGGTAAAGAGACAGAAATTTTTATTGCTGTAGACAGTGATGTTCAAATCGGTGTAAAGCCGACATCTATTGATATTCAAAAATGTGCCGACAGTGAGGTAGCAGACGGTGTTAAAAAGGTCATGATTGTAGATGATTCTGCTTTTATCCGTAAGACATTAAGAAATATTCTTGAAGAAGCAGGCTATGGTATTGTCTGTGAGGCTGTAAACGGAGAAGAAGCCGTTCAGTTATATAAAGAGTATAAACCGGATATTGTCACAATGGATATTACGATGCCGGTTATGGACGGTGTTACGGCATTGGAAAAGATTAAAGCATACGATAATACAGCAGATGTCATTATGGTGACGTCAGCCGGACAGCAGAAGAAAGTGATTCAAGCATTAAAGCTGGGGGCATATGAATTCTGCATGAAGCCGCTGGATAAGGATGAATTGTTAAAAGTATTTAAAGAACTGAATGCATAAAATACATAAAAACGGGAATAATACAGGTATTGCAAAAGTATATTTTGTAGTGCCTGTATTTTAAAATTGTACTAAATTAAGAACTATGCAAAAGAGTATTGATTTTATGATACATGAATGATATTATAATGCACGTAAGGATTGTTACAATATTGTCAAAGTTGCGATGAGCAATTTTTTTATTTAGCAATCAGTGTATACAATGTGCAGAGATTATGCAAGGAGGAATTCAAAAATGTTACAGAAGGAACAGTGGAATGGTTTCGAAGGTAGACTTTGGAAAGAAGAAATCAATGTAAGAGATTTCGTTCAGAACAACTACAAGCCATATGATGGTGATGAAAGTTTCCTTGAAGGTCCTACAGAAGCAACAAACAAGCTTTGGGGAAGACTTCAGGAATTACAGAAAGAAGAAAGAGCAAAGGGCGGCGTACTTGACATGGAAACAGAAGTTGTTGCCGGTCTTACAGCATATGGCCCTGGATATATAGATGAATCAATGAAAGACCTTGAAAAAGTTGTAGGTCTTCAGACAGATAAGCCATTAAAGAGAGCATTCATGCCTTACGGCGGTATCAAGATGGCAGAAGAATCTTGCAAGAACTACGGTTATGAACCAAATCCGGAATTACACAAGATTTTCACAGAATATCATAAGACTCACAATCAGGGTGTTTTCGATGCTTACACACCAGAGATGAGAAAGGCTCGTCACAGCCACATCATCACAGGTCTTCCGGATACTTATGGCCGTGGACGTATCGTAGGTGACTACAGAAGAGTTGCTCTTTACGGTATTGACTACCTTATGGAAGAAAAGAAGAAGGATCATGCAAACTGCGGATGCGGAACAATGACAGACGATGTTATCCGTTTAAGAGAAGAAATCTCTGATCAGTACAAGGCTTTAGCAGGCATGAAGAAGATGGCTGAAAGCTATGGTTATGATATTTCACAGCCAGCTAAGGATGCTAAGGAAGCTGTTCAGTGGTTATACTTTGGTTACCTTGCTGCTATCAAGACTCAGAACGGTGCTGCTATGTCAGTAGGTCGTGTATCTACATTCCTTGATATTTATATCGAAAGAGATCTTGAAGCTGGAAAGATTACAGAAAAAGAAGCTCAGGAATTAATCGATCATTTCGTTATGAAGTGTAGAATGGTTAAGTTCGCAAGAATTACATCATACA
>OGEP01002705.1_pt1 | contig 14883 bp, 13 predicted proteins | sample 1570721 | NCBI WGS metagenome assembly OGEP01 (sample SAMEA2582131, study PRJEB24529) | metagenome | biome: Human gut stool | place: China | collected 2011 | reverse complement strand
GGCAGTCGCAGACTGCACTTCCCAGTCCGCCAATGACGGAATGCTCTTCCACGGTGACTACCTTGCCGGTCTTCTTTGCGCTGTTAATGATGATCTGCTCATCGAGAGGTTTGATGGTACAGATATTTACAACCTCTGCGCTGATGCCTTCCTCTTCCAGCAGCTTCGCTGCACCCAGCGCGGAATCTACGCAGATACCGGTGGCTACGATGGTGACATCTTTACCTTCACGGACTACTGTTCCCTTACCGATCTCAAAATGATAACCGGGATGATCGTTGATCACAGGTACCGCGGCACGTCCGAAACGGATGTATACAGGTCCTTCATATTCCAGAGCGGCACGAACAGCAGCTCTAGCTTCCACATCATCGGAAGGACACATTACTACCATGCCGGGGATGGTGCGCATCAGGGCGATATCCTCGTTACACTGATGGGTAGCGCCGTCCTCACCTACGGTGATACCTGCATGGGTAGCACCGATCTTCACATTCAGATGCGGGTAGCCGATAGAGTTACGCACCTGCTCGAATGCACGTCCTGCTGCAAACATTGCAAATGAGCTTACGAAAGGAATCTTACCTACCAGGGACAGTCCCGCTGCCACACCCATCATGTTTTCCTCTGCGATACCACAATCGATATGACGATCGGGATATGCCTTACGGAAAATTCCAGTCTTGGTAGCTGCTGCCAGGTCAGCATCCAATACTACCAGATTGGGGAATTCTTCTGCCAGTTCCTTCAGGGAGTTACCATAGCTTTCTCTGGTTGCGATCTTTTTCACGGTATTCTCTGCCATTACTGCTCACCTGCTTTCTCTAATTCTTTTTCGATCTTATCAAGGTCTGCCATTGCCACTGCGTACTCCTCATCATTGGGAGCCTTACCGTGCCAGTCCACATTGTTCTCCATAAACGAGACGCCCTTACCCTTCAGGCTGTGGAATACGATACAGGTGGGCATGCCCTTGGTCTCTCTTGCTTCCTTGAATGCTGCACGGATCGCATCAAAATCATGTGCATCAGCATTGATCACATGGAAATTGAATGCCTCGAACTTTTTATCAATGGGATAAGGAGAACATACCTGATCGATGGGACCATCGATCTGCAGATTGTTGTTATCTACCATAACACAGAGGTTGTCCAGCTTACGGAAGCCCGCGAACATAGCAGCCTCCCATACCTGTCCTTCCTCGATCTCACCGTCACCCAGCAGTGTGTATACACGGAAATCACGTTTGTCCATCTTAGCACCCAGTGCCATGCCGACTGCTGCGGAAATGCCCTGTCCCAAAGATCCGGAAGACATATCCACGCCGGGGATATGGATGCAGGGATGACCCTGCAGGTAGGAACCTAAGTGACGCAGAGTAGGCAGATCCTCTACCGGGAAATATCCTCTGTGAGCCAGTGCGGAATAGAGTCCGGGAGCGGTATGACCCTTGGACAGCACGAATCTATCGCGCTCCTCCATATCGGGATTCTTCGGATCAATATTCATCTCCTCGAAATATAAAAATGTAAAAATATCTGCGGCTGACAGGGATCCGCCGGGATGTCCTGCTTTCGCACTATGAACTGCGGTCACAATGCCCTTGCGGACATCATTGGCACGCTTTTGCAGTTCTAAATTCTTCATTGTTTCCTCCATTCCGCCATATTGGCTTATCTGTTGCAATTTACGTTGTTATACTAGCATACTTCCCGATACTAGTCTAGTAGAAGAATTGCGATTCTACCGTAAAATATTGCGGTGTCAAATTCTATTTCAAAGTTGTTTGACCATAGTACGCTCCGGCACCATGCTTACGAAGATAATGCTTATCCTGTAATTCCTGCGGTGCCGGCTGGATCCCGGGGTTGATCATCTCGGCGCGGTATGCCATTTTTGCCACCTCTTCCAGTACTACCGCATTGTGGACAGCCTCTTTGGCATCCTTGCCCCAGGCAAAAGGCCCATGGTTCTTGCACAGAACAGCAGGCACTGCTTTCGGATCCTTACCCAGACGTCTGAACTCGTTAACGATCAGGTGTCCGGTATTTTCCTCGTAAGCCTCCTCGATTTCTTCCTTTGTCAGACAGCGCACGCAGGGAACCGGGCCATAGATATAATCGGCATGGGTGGTTCCGTAGCAGGGAATGTCTCTTCCCGCCTGCGCCCAGCTGGTGGCATAGGAAGAATGGGTATGTACGATACCGCCGATCTCCGGGAATGCCTTGTACAACTCCAGATGGGTAGCGGTGTCGGAAGAGGGATTTAAGTTCCCCTCTACCTTACTGCCGTTCAGATCCATGACTACCATCATCTCCGGTGTCAGCTTGTCGTAATCCACGCCGCTGGGTTTGATGACGAACAATCCGCTCTCCCTGTCAATGGCGCTGACATTTCCCCAGGTAAAAGTCACCAGACCATACCGGGGCAGATCCATATTTGCTTCATATACTTTCTGTTTTAATTCCTCTAACATATACTTAATCTCATTCCTTTCCACAGCCTGCCAACTTTCCGACACATAGGTATCGTGTACTTCCGTACACTATGCAGGCTCAAATTGCATCTGAAAAATTATTTTGCCGCAACGGCTGCCTTTTCTGCGGGAAGCAGTTTCTTGTACTCTTCCAGGAAAGCATCAAATCCCTTCACATCCTCGGGATCCGGGTTCAGTGTGGTTCCGGTCTGTCCTGCGAAGATCTTGTCATTCAGATAGGAAGAAAGAGTCTCGCCGTCTTTTTTCTCCTTCATGAAAGCTGCCAGAATAGCAATACCCCAGGCACCGCCTTCACTGGCTGTATCCATAACGGTGATCGGTGCGTTCATGCCTGCTGCCATGACACGCTGTCCCACCACGGGAGTCTTGAAGAAGCCGCCATGGCCCATCAGGGAATCCACGGCCACATGCTCTTCTTTTAACAGAATGTCCATGCCAATCTTCAGGGTAGCAACTGCGCTGTACAGATGGGAACGCATGAAGTTTGCCAGTGAGAAATCCGCATCGGGAGTTCTTACCACCATGGGACGCCCTGCATCCAGTCCGGTGATGGGCTCTCCTGAGAAATAATTGTATGCTGTCACGCCGCCGCAGTCCGCAGCACCTTCCAGTGCCTTGCGGTACAGCACGCCGTACAGTTCATTCTTATCTACTTTTACGCCAAAGCTCTCTGCACATTCGCCCAGAAGATTTACCCAGGCATTCAGATCGGAGGTACAGTTGTTGCAGTGTACCATAGCTACGGGCATACCGTCGGGAGTGGTGACCATATCGATCTCTTCGTGTACTTTTTCCATAGCCTTCTCCAGTACCACCATAGCGAAAATGGAGGTTCCGGCAGAGACATTACCGGTGCGGACTGCCACACTGTTGGTGGCTACCATGCCGGTTCCCGCATCACCTTCGGGAGGGCACATGGGTGCGCCGGGCTGTAAGGTTCCGGTGGGATCCAGTAATTTTGCACCTTCCGCGGTCAGAACACCGGCAGGCTCTCCGGCTACCAGTACCTTCGGCAGAATGTCACGGATCTTCCAGTCAAAATTGTGTAAGCCATCGAACTGATCCAGCATCTTCTGATCAAAATCCATAATGGTGGAATCAATGGGGAACATACCTGCTGCCTCACCGATGCCCAGCACCTTTTCTCCGGACAGCTTCCAGTGAATGTATCCTGCCAGGGTGGTGAAGAATGCGATATCCTTCACATGATCTTCTCCGCTCAAAATAGCCTGATACAGATGTGCAATGCTCCATCTCTGGGGAATGTTGAAATTAAATACCGGGATCAGCTTCTTGCAGGCTTCTTCCGTCATGGTATTTCTCCAGGTACGGAAAGGCACCAGAAGTTCTCCGGCTGCATTGAACGGCATATAGCCGTGCATCATTCCGCTGAATCCCAGAGAGCCCAGGGTGGTCAGCTTCTCACCGTATTTTGCCTCTACATCGTCTGTCAGGCTCTTGTAGCATCCCTGCAGGCCTTTCCAGATATCTTCCAGACTGTAGGTCCAGATGTTGTTCTCCAGACGGTTCTCCCAGTCGTAGGTTCCCATGGCGATGGGTGCGTGGCTCTCATCTACCAGTACCGCTTTGATTCTGGTGGAACCAAACTCAATACCGAGGGCTGTTTTTCCTGTTCTGATCGCTTCTTTTACTGCTTCGCTCATTGTGTTCTCTCCTTTTCACTTCTTTATTTATCTCATTTTTTATTCCCGTTTTCAGTGCATTCCGCAACAGATTCCCGCTCTACGACACGGGTGTCAAATTCGTAAGTCAGGTCCTTTTTCCTGCCCGCGATCATCTGTAACAATGTCTCCGCTGCTTTTTTCCCCAGATTCTCCTTGGGGTGCGGCAGGGAAGTGATGGGCACCTCGCTGTGTCTCGCCAGATCCGAATCGTCGATGCTGATGACTGACACATCTTCCGGTACCCGGATATTGCGTTCCGTCAGCATCCGGATCAGTTGAAAGGCAATCTGATCATTGTATGCCAGAAGGGCGGTGCACTCCTCCACCCGATTCAGGATTCTGTCCCGGCAGTAACCAAGTTGCTTCGATTCGTCCGTGTCGATCCACACCATCCGGGAATCCGTCACAGTGAGCCCGGCCTCTTCCATGGCCTTCAGATATCCCAGATAACGCTGTCTGCCCTGACCGTCATCCAGCTTCAGGATTGCCCCGATCTTCTGATGCCCCTTGTCAATCAGATATCTTACGGCCTTGTAGGCCGCCTCCGCATCATTTAACGATACATGCGGTGCCTCCAGTTCGGGATAATAGGTATTGAAAAACAGAAGCGGTATCTTTCTGGCCATCAGGTGCCGGTACAGATTCAGGTTCGGATTCGGCAATCCGCTCTTTGTCCCCTCCACGATCACTCCGGCCACATCGTCCCGTTTCAACAGATCCTTCAGAATACTTTTCTCCCGGTCCAGCGTGTTGTTTGTGAAATAGATCTGGACAGAAAACCCGCTTTCAAATAAAGTATTCTGCATTCCCTGTAAAATTCTGGGGAAAATGTAGCTGTCCACGTAGGTAGTCACCACGGCGATGCTGTTGCGCTGTTCCAGATTCTTCTGGCGGTCAAAGCTCACATAAGTGCCACTGCCACGGATCCTCTGCACCAGCCCGTCCTCCTCCAGCGTGCCGATAGCTTTCCGCACCGTCTGCCTGCTGATATGGAACTGTTCCGACAGCTGATTCTCCGAGGGAACTTTCTCTCCCGGACCTAGTTGTCCGTCTGATATCTGTTCCTGTATGTAATTAATGAGGTTTTGATATTTTGTCTCCATAATCACTTTCAGTATAATCAGACCACCGTACAAAGTCAATACATCTTTTACCTGTTTTAGGTACATTTGTATATAGTTGTTTGGTGTACAACCTGTAGTAAGTCTATCCCGTGGAGTATTCACATATACTCTTACCAACACTCTTTTTCATCAGGTAATCATCGTGCGTAAACGTCCCCCTCTCTCCTTCCCTCAACTACTCGTATGTATTAGTCTTCTCTGCGCCCTCACTGGTGCTCTGACCCTTGTAGCTTCCCATACCTCCCCGGATAGACATTTTGAGCAGTTCACCTCCCAACTTTTTCAGGAGGAAATGACTGGCAGTACCCTGAATATGCACTACACCATTGCCGATCCAAAGGCCTTTGGCATCTCCGAATATGAACCTGTGCTTCCGATCTACCACTCCTACCAGCCGGAAGACAGCAAAGAACACTGTTCCGACTTGTTGCACCGGCTTGACCGTATAGACCCTGACAGACTTTCCCCGGAAAATGCCTATACTTACCGGTTATTGCATCGCTCTCTGGAAAATGATCTGGCTCTGGCAGATTTTCCTTATTACAATGAGCCTCTGTCACCTTCCTCCGGAATGCAGTCCCAGCTTCCCGTTCTGCTGGCGGAATACACCTTCCGCACAAAACGGGATGTCACGGATTACCTGGCTCTCCTGGATCAGATAGATGACTATTTTGCCTCCCTGCTTCTCTACGAGCAGGAAAAAGCTGCCGCAGGCTTCTTTATGCCTGCCTGTTCCTCAGAAAAAGTCCGGAAGCAATGTGACACCATTGTCACAATCGAAGAACTGGCACAGGGAACCCATTTTTTACAGACTACTTTTGAAGACCGCCTGTCAGAGCTACAGAAGCAGGGACTTTTTACACCGGAGGAGACTGCCTCTCTGATTGAGACCAACGACCGCCTGCTTGCCACGGTGGTGCAGCCCGCCTATGCCGCCCTGTCCGAAGGGCTGCACTCTCTGGAGACTTCCACCAATGCCGATTCCACTGCATCCGAAACAACTGCCAATGCTGCTTCGGGCAAAAACAACAGTGTCCACAATGGGCTCCCGAAAGGGCTCGCCCTGCTGCCGGACGGAAAGACCTACTATCTCCATCTGCTGTTTTCCGAGACCGGTTCCTCCCGTTCCGAAAAAGAACTGGTGCAGATGCTGCTTGTGCAATTTCAGAAAGAGCAATCCGCAATCCGCAATCTGGCTTCCCAGTCCCCTTCCCTGATTACACTGCTTTCTGAAGAAAATACGGCAGTTTTCCCTCTGGCAGAACCGGAAGAAATGCTCTCGGATCTACAGGCTCGTATGAAAAATGACTTTCCTGTCAGCAGTCCCGTTCCCACCGTCACTGTCAAAGATGTGGTCCCCAGTCTGGAACCCTATAGTGCACCGGCCTTTTACCTAACCACGCCTCTGGGAGATTCCGACAATAATGTCATATATATAAACCGCCGGAACTCCCCTCAGGGACTGGAGCTCTACACCACACTGGCTCATGAAGGGTTCCCGGGTCATCTCTACCAGACCGTGTACAGCAGCCGCATCTTTTCCGACATGCACACGGATCCTGCCAGAAAACTCATCTGGTACGGCGGTTATCTCGAAGGCTGGGCGTTGTATGTGGAATTTCTTTCCTATGATTATGCGGCCACTCTGTTGGAACAGGCCGGACAGTCGGATGCCGCACAGTCGGCCCGGCTGGAGAAACATACCCGCAGCTTGCAGTTGTGCATGTACACTCTGTTGGATCTCCTGATCCACGGAGAGGGTGCCGGATACGATCAGGTGGCAGAGGTTCTTGGGAAATTCGGTATTGATTCTCCCGGGACCTGCGAAGCAATCTACACTTATATCGCAGAAGAGCCCTGTAATTATCCGAAATATTACATCGGTTATCTGGAAATTCTGCAGCTGCAGGACACCGCCAGAAGTCACTGGAAAGATGCTTACTCCGACCTTAGATTCCACACCTTTTATCTGGAACAGGGAACTTCTGATTTTTCCTCACTGGAAAACCTGCTTTTAATGACAAATTAACGTTTTTGTGATAGGATAAAGTGTACGGATCATCAGGTTGGAGGAACCCATGACACAGTTTACAAGCAAGGCTATCGAAGAATCCTTTATCCGGCTGCTGAATGAACGGCCGCTGGATAAGATCACTATAAAAGACATCGTGGATGACTGCGGTATCAGCCGTAACACTTTTTACTATCATTTTCAGGATATCACCGCTCTGTTGGAACACATTCTGAATGCAGATGTGGAGCGGGTACTGTCACAGCATCTGGATATGGACTCCTGGGAGGACGGCTTTATCTCCGCTGCCCGGTTCGCTCTGGAGAATAAGCGTCTGGTCTACCATATTTACAATTCCGTCAGCAGAGAACGGGTGGAGCGCTACCTTTACAGTATCGCCGGAGAGGTCATGCGGCTGTATGTATCCAGGATCACGGAACAGGTGGAACATGCGGCTCATAAAAAAATATTTCCCGAAGATCAGAAAATGGTGGTAGATTTTTACAAATTTGCCCTGGTTGGCATGATTTTAGACTGGCTGAACACCGGAATGAAGAAAGATCCGGAGGGACTGATCCGGCGTGTCGGCGAGATTTTCCACGGAAATATCGAAGCAGCCCTGACCCGTGTGTCCCGTTAATTTGGACATTTGTCCATGTTTGCACATATTTTGGATTATTTAAGAGCAATGCGCAATTTTTGTGCATTGCCTTTTTTTGTCCGTTTTCAAGACTGGATTCCTTGCATACAATACCAATTGAGAAAGAATCGACAACGAAAGGAGCCCTGTTTTATGAAATTTGGTAAATGGGTCGTAAAATGCCGTATTCCTATTCTGATACTGGCAGTTGCACTACTGGTCCCTTCCCTGATCGGTATGATCATGACGCGGATCAATTACGATATGCTGACTTACCTGCCCGGTGATATTGACACTGTAGTGGGTCAGGATATTCTGATGGATGAATTTGGAAAAGGAGCCTTTTCCTTCGTTATTATCGAGGGAATGGATCCCAAGGATGTCTCCTCCCTTCGGGAAGATATTTCCCATGTAGATCATGTGGACACCGTTCTTTGGTATGACGATTTCGCAGATGTTTCCGTTCCCATGGAAATACTTCCTTCCAAACTATATGACGCTTTCAATTCCGGTGACAGCACCATGCTAGCGATCTTCTTCGATACCTCCACCTCCTCCGACGATACTATGGAGGCGATCACAGCGATCCGCAGCATTGCCGGCAAGCAGTGTTTTGTCTCCGGTATGTCCGCCATGGTCACCGACCTGAAGGATCTGTGCGAAAAAGAGGAACCGATCTATGTAGGTATTGCCGTTGCACTGGCCTGCGTAGCCATGATGATCTTCATGGACAACTGGATCACACCGTTTGTTTTCCTGATGAGTATCGGTATGGCAATCCTCTTAAATATGGGTACCAACTATTTCCTCGGAGAGATCTCTTACCTGACCAAAGCACTGTCCGCTGTCCTGCAGCTGGCTGTAACCATGGACTACTCTATTTTCCTCTGGCACAGCTACGAAGAACAGAAGAGTATGTATGAGGATAACAAGGAAGCCATGGCTGTAGCCATCAACAACACTCTGACCTCCGTGGTCGGAAGTTCCATCACCACGGTAGCCGGATTTATCGCTCTGTGCTTTATGAGCTATACCTTAGGTCTGGATCTTGGTATTGTCATGGCCAAGGGTGTCATCCTGGGTGTCATCGGTTGTGTCACAACGCTTCCTTCCATGATCCTGGTACTGGATAAGTTATTACAGAAGACCAGTCACAAATCCCTGCTGCCGGATATGGGAAAAGTTGCTTCAGGTATCACCAAAGTATTCCCGGTATTCCTGATCCTGTTCCTGGGGCTGGTACTTCCTTCTTATCTGTCTTATAAGGCAACCAACAATGAAGTGTATTACGATCTCGGTGAAACCCTTCCCGAAGATATGGCCTACGTGGTAGCCAACAGCAAATTGCAGGAAGACTTCGGTGTAGGTGCCACCCATATGGTACTGGTAAGCACCGATGTATCTGACACTGACGTACGTGCCATGATCCACGAGATGGAAAACGTCGAGGGTATCAAATATGCTCTGGGTCTGGAATCCGTAGTGGGCCCCCTGGTACCAGAGGAAATGCTTCCGGAATCCGTAAAAGAAGTATTAAAGAGTGATGACTGGGAACTCCTTCTGGTGAACTCCGAATATAAGACCGCTACCGATGAGGTAAATGCCCAGATCAATGAGCTGAATACTATTTTGAAAAAATACGATTCCAAGGGCATGCTGATCGGTGAAGCTCCCTGTACCAAGGATCTGATCGAGACCACCGACGAGGACTTCAAAGTTGTAAATACCGTCTCTATCGTAGCGATCTTCGTGATCATTGCTCTGGTAGAAAAAAGTATTACCCTGCCGCTGATCCTGGTAGCTGTTATCGAGTTGTCCATCTTCATCAATCTGGGCCTTGCTCACCTGACAGGAACGTCACTTCCTTTCATTGCCCCGATCTGTATCAGTACGATTCAGCTGGGTGCTACTGTGGACTACGCTATTCTGATGACCACAAGATACAAGCAGGAACGCTACGAAGGCAGGGACAAACGTGAAGCTGTCACCAACGCCCTGAAGGTATCCATTCCTTCCATTATCGTCAGCGCCATGGGACTGTTCTCCGCCACCTTCGGTGTTGCCCTGTATTCCGACGTGGACATTATCAGTTCCCTCTGTGATCTGATGGCAAGAGGCGCTATTGTAAGTATGTTTGCTGTTATCCTGTTCCTGCCGGCCATGTTCATGCTGTTCGACAAGATGATCTGTGTCACCAGCATCGGCTTCCGGAACAAGAATGCAGAACCCTCCAATACATTGAAAGAAAGGACGGCATAAGATTATGATCAATTTGAAAAAACAAGCCTGGAGAACCGGGGCTCTGTGCCTCGCCGGTGTGGTAGCCTTAAGTGTTACCGGTGTCTCCGTATATGCAAAAACTTCCGAAAAGAAAGAGACCGAGGTCAAGGAGCAGATCCGGGATGCCGTAGATGACATCTGGAAATCCGAAGATACCTCCGCAGCCTCCATTGATGAGACCGTCTATGTGATCCTGAATGCAGACGGAACCCAGCAGAAGATCTACGTCAGCGACTGGCTGAAGAATCAGGGAGAAAAAGATTCCTACACCCAGAGCAATCCCGATAAGGAGGCTCCCATTTCCCTGAAAGTTACTTATACGTTGGACGGCAAGGAGATCTCCCCCTCAGATCTGAACGGCCAGAGCGGTCATATAGTGATCCGCTATGATTACACGAACGAATTATATGAGACCCGTGAGATTGCCGGAAAAGAGGAAAAGATTTATGTTCCTTTTGCGGTAATGACCGGTATGATCCTGGATAATGACAATTTCAGCAATATTAAGGTGTCCTCAGGTAAGGTCATCAACGACGGCAGCCACAGCGTTGTCACCGGTATCGTCTTCCCCGGACTGGGTACGAACCTGGATATGGAAGAGGATTTCGACGATTATCTGGAGATTGAGGCCGATGCAACGGATTTCACCATGAATGAATCCTACTGCATCGCCACCAATTCCGTCTTCTCCCGTCTGGATTTCAGTAATGTGGATGATCTCGATGACCTGACAGAGGCAATGGATGATCTGGAGGATGCTACCAACAAACTGTTGGACGGGACTTCCGATCTTTATGATGGTGTCACAGAGCTTTATGACAAATCCGGTGACTTGCAGGATGGTGTAAAAGAACTGTCCGATGGTTCCAACGACCTCCGGGATGGCGCTTACAAAGTAGCTGACGGTACTGTCACTTTAAGAGGCGGTGTCGGTTCTCTGCGGAGCGGCATCGGTACACTGCAGGAGGGCACCAAGACCCTGTTAGCAGGTACACAGAGCCTGCAGTCCGGTACTAATGATCTGAAGAATGGTCTCGGTCAGCTGACTGCACAGAATGATACTTTGAACGGCGCTGCCGGCCAGGTATTCGATACTTTGTTGAAAACTGCAGCTTCCCAGTTAACGGCTGCCGGTCTCACGCTTCCGGAAGAATTGACAATATCTAATTATGCGACCATATTAAATACTCTGTATCAGCAAATGGAGCCTCTCTCGGATGCTGACGTTGCTCTGGGATATGTCCTCCAGCAGGCCGGACTGACAATTGAAAAATATCAGGGTATGATTCAGGCATCCCAGAGCGTATCCTCAGGTGATGCCGCACTTCAGGCAAATTTGAAAACCATTCAGGATAAAGCCACAAGTCTTTCACAAGCTGCCGGCAGCATTGCTGCCTTGAAAGCTTCTCTGGATGGCTATAATCAGTTCTACACCGGTCTCCAGACTTACACCGCCGGTGTAGCATCCGCAAGTGCCGGTGCTTCCAAACTGGCTGACGGTTCCGCCCAGGTCGTTGCCGGTGCTTCCCAGTTAAAGGATGGCGCTGACAAACTGGCAGACGGAAGTAAAGAGCTGTATGATGGTGCTGATACTTTAGTAGAAGGTGCCAGAGATCTGGCCTCCGGCAGCGGCAAACTGGCTAACGGCGTAAACGAGCTTTCCGATGGAAGCGATAAGCTGATCGATGGTATCAGTCAGCTGAAGGATGGTTCCAAGGAATTAAAGGACGGAATGATCGAATACAATGACGAAGCCATCAGCAAACTGACTGATATGGATACCGATGAACTTCAGGAAGTGATCGATCGTATGAAAGCTACCTCTTCCGTATCCGAAAATTACAACTCCTTCACCGGAGACAATAACGGTATGGACAGCAGTGTGAAATTTATCTACAAGATCAACGCTGTAAAATAAAACATCACAAGCCCGTAACTTGACAAAGCCCCTCTCCTTTTCTATACTTGCAAAAGGAGAGGGGCTTTTCGCTTCCTATATTCCGCTTCCGATAACAGAAAGGCATACAATTCCCATGGAACAACTATTATTCAGTCTCAATGCAACGATCCCCGTATTCCTGGTCATGGTGATCGGTTATGTTTTACAGCAGCTGCATGTTACCAACGACTCTTTTGTCAAAACCCTGAATTCATTCAATTATAAAATCACCCTGCCTGTACTTTTGTTCAAGGACATGTCCACTGCAGATTTTTACAGTGTATGGGATACCGGTTACGTGCTGTTCTGCTTCTTCGTGACCCTGTTCTGCATCGTCATCACCTGGGTCGTGGCAGGCATTTTTTATAAGAACAAATCCCGCCTGGGAGAGCTTGTCCAGGCAAGCTACCGCAGCAGTGCCGCTGTCCTGGGTATCGCCTTTATACAGAACATCTACGGAAACTCCGGCATGGCTCCACTGATGATCGTGGGTACGGTTCCCCTGTACAATATTGCTGCCGTACTGATCCTGTCCTTCACCGGACCTGATGCGAAGGGCTTCGATAAAGAATCCCTGCTGAAATCCTTAAAAGGGATCATCACGAACCCGATCATTATCAGTATCGCCCTGGGCATGCTGTCCAGCGCCTGCCGGATCCATTATCCCGTGATCATTTCCAAGACCATCAGCAATATTGCCGTACTGGCTACCCCTCTGGCCCTGATCGGCCTCGGTGCCGGATTCGAGGGTAAAAAAGCCTTGAAGCTTTTAGCCCCCACCGGAGTAGCAACCGTGTTAAAGCTGGCAGTATGGCCTGCACTGTTTCTGCCTCTTGCCGTGCATTTTGGCTTTACCGGAGAAAAACTGGTGGCGATCCTCATTATGTTAGGCTCCCCCACCACCGTAAGCTGTTATATTATGGCGAAAAACATGAACCACGAAGGAACTTTGACTTCCAGCGTGGTCGTTGCCACCACGTTTTTAAGTTCCATCACTCTGACGGTATTTTTGTTCATTTTGCGGAGTCTGCAATTGATTTAGTTACATGATGCCCACGAATTGTTCCGTACTGCGCGCTCTCACAATTCTACCCAATATTCGCATATTGCGGGATTATCATCACATTTTCCCTGCAAGAAAAATGCTTGCCACTGTTCCCGCTAACGTTGCCAGCAGTGCCCCCGGCAGCGTGTAGCGGGTTTTCGTTACCTTTGCCGCCAGAAAATACACACTCATGGTATAAAAAATCGTCTCGGTACAGCTCATAAGGATTGATGTCAGCATCCCGGCATAAGAGTCCGGTCCGCAGGTCTTGAAAATATCCAGCACCAGCCCGGTAGCCGCAGAGGAAGAGAACATTTTTACGATAAGCAGCGGGATCAGCTGCGTCGGAAGTCCCACAGCCTGCGTCGCCGGTCCGATCAATTTCCCCAACAGTTCAAAAAATCCGGAGGACCGAAGGATTCCCACTGCCATCATCAGTCCTACCAGTGTCGGAAGAATCTCCACCACAATGCGCAGCCCCTCTTTTGCCCCCTTCAAAAAAGTCTCGTATACTTTCACCCCTGAGACCATTCCGTAACCCACGATCCAGAAGATCACCATGGGAATCATAATATCTGACATATGTGTCAATACGTTTATCATGGTCCTTACCTATCCTTCCATTTACAATAAATCACGGAAATGATGGTACTGAAAAGTGTAGCCACCAGTGCCGGAGCAATGATCACCGCGGGGTTGGCACTGCCGTACCTGCTGCGGTAGGCGATCATGTTGACCGGAATCAGCTGTAAAGACGAAATATTCAGGATCAAAAAGGTACACATTTCATTGCTGGCTGCCGTAGCTCCTGATCCATGCCGTTGCTCCTCCAGCTTCGCCAGCTGTTCCATAGCTTTCAGTCCCGCCGGGGTACATGCCCAGCCAAGCCCCAGCACATTGGCGATCAGATTCGTGGCTATGTATTCCCCCGCCGGATGATCTTCCGGAAGTCTTGGAAACATAAATTTCAAAAAAGGCCGAATCCCCTTTGTCATCTTCGTGATCATGCCGGATTCCTGCGCGATCTCCATCAGTCCCATCCACAGTGCCATGACCCCTGTCATGGTGATGCAGAGGCTCACCGCCTCTCCGGCACTGTCAAGCGCCCCTCCTGTCAATGCACTCATCTGCCCGGTACAGACACCGTAGATCACACCTAACAGGATCATTCCTGCCCAGATATAGTTAAGCATCTTCTCCAAACCGCCTGCTATTCCTTCGTTTCACTATATGCGAATGTCGGGATGTCCTATGAAAATACGAATCGCGCCTTCGGTCATGTCCTGCCATGCCTGCATTTCCATTCGGAATTTCTTCCCGGCATACAAATATAAGCCTTCCGGTAATATTTTTCCCGAAAGGCTTATCTGGTTCATTCTCTCAAATTCTTTTACAGAGTTCCCTGTGCGAACAGGCTTCTCACATGTGCCACTTCTTCCGCAGTGGCTTTCTCTGCCGGCACATAATAAGATTTCTCTCTGGCGATCTGATACAGCTCCTCCTGGGACTGCTCACAGGCGGTACGGAACTGCTTCAGTGTCTGTTTTAATTCCTTGTTCTCTGACTGAGCGATCATTCCCGCATAGCGGGTCAGTTCTCCGTTGATCCCGGCCAGAGTATCTGCTACCATTGTCTTTTCCTGCATTCTGCTGCCTCCTTACT
>OGEP01002695.1_pt1 | contig 14940 bp, 16 predicted proteins | sample 1570721 | NCBI WGS metagenome assembly OGEP01 (sample SAMEA2582131, study PRJEB24529) | metagenome | biome: Human gut stool | place: China | collected 2011 | reverse complement strand
TTGGCCAGAGTGGATACAACGAACCGCATGTTGCAGCAACTTTGCGAAAAAGTCATGCTTTTGAAAGAGCGTGAGCGTTAGATGTAGATCGAACGAAATCCGAAGAACTTCGCACGACAAGCTTTGGCACAATGAAATTGAAAACTATGGGCAGGAGATGGGGTATGGATTTGCGAGATTTGGCCAGAACATACATCTGGTGGATGACTCCTGAACAGGCAATGGAGAACCCCAAAAGGGTGATGGCTCAGGTGATGAACTTGGGAACGGGTCAAGATAGGGAGGTGCTTGAAAGCTTGGTTGATGCAGAGACGTTGAAAAGCGTGTTACAAGGAGCCAAGGCAGGATGGTTTACGCAGAAGAGATGGATTTTTTGGCATGTTCGTCTGAAGGTGTGTGATTCGGACAAAGTGCCTCCACTACCTAAACGTCCTTTGCCGCCGATGTTCAGAAACAGTGAGACTTAAAGATGATTATCAAAGTTTCACAAATGCGGGTCACCGCCAAGAGTTCTGTCGGAAGAGTCGGTAAATATGTGCTCGGCACTCAAGACAAACAAGAGAGATTGGGGCAGGTTTTGGTGCTGAATTGTCAGAACCGAGATCCGGAGAAGGCGCTTTTAGAGATGGAAGCGCTTCAAAAAACGAAGGTGAACGTCAAGGGCGACAAGACTTTGCATCTTATTGTTGGGTTTCATGCAAAGGATCGGGCACTACTAAACGAAAAGACCATTGAAGCCTCGGCTAGGAAAATCATTCAGGAGCTTGGTTACGCCGGACATCAATGCTTGGTTGTGCAACACAACGATACCGACAGTCCTCATTTTCATATTGTTCTCAACAAGATCAATCCGGAATCCAGAAAAATGGTCGAGCATTGGCAGGCATACAAGGTACTGGCCAATGTTGCTACCCAACTGGAAACCCAATTCGGATTTACCAAGGCTAATCACGGGATAAAACAAACTGCCGGTGCTTCCCGAGCAGCGGATCTGGAAGCGCATCAAGGTCAGCAGTCGTTTATCGGTTATCTGAGAGACGAACTGAAAGGCAAGCTTTCAACCATTGAAAATTGGGAACAGTTTCATGCGATGCTGAGTGCGGCCGGCGTGAGCATCAAGTTGCGCGGCAACGGGTTGGTGTTCGTTGATGCAGCAGGCTTGCACGTAAAAGCATCCAGCGTAGGGAGAGAATTTTCTAAGGTCGCATTGGAAAAGAAATTCGGAGCATTTTCCGGCTTCTCCACGCCAGTTTCGGTCAAAACGACGAAAGAGTACCGTCCCAGGCCATTGGTACGAGACGACCGAGAACGCCTCTATCAAGAATATCTCGGTGTTAAAGATGTCCGTAAGGCAACGCTGTTTGAAAGGCTTCAGCAATTGAAGGAATGGCGGGCAGAGCAGTACGAGAGCATTCGTAACGATGCTGTGATAGCCAAAACTGCCAATCGGGTAATGATCACCGACCGAACGGCTCGCAGATTTGCCAATGCAACTGTTACGGAAACGGCCAGACAGAGACGAGAGCACCTGCGGGAAGAATATCAGCAGAAAAAGGACGAACTTTTTGGAAAGTTCGGAAATCAAAGCTGGGTTGATTTTCTGAGAGACAAGGCCGAGGCAGGCGATGAAGCGAGTCTGACGTTGTTGCGCAATCGACCGGGGACGAGAGTTGAGTCCGGTGGAAACAACATTTCGGCGGGTGAGAAGGTGTTGGTACCCGGCCGGAAATCGTTTGCAGATTTGCCGCAAGACGTCATCACAAAGAGAGGAACCGTCATTTATTCGGACGGTCAAAAAGCAGTCCGAGACCGAGGCAATCAATTGCAGGTGTCGGATGCGTTTGACAGCGATCTGATCCGTCAGACGCTGCAGGAAGCTTGTGCAAGATACAGCGGCACCGTAACTGTGAACGGCAGCGAAGAATTCAAAGCGGCCGTTGTTGTGGCCGCAGCCAGGTACGGAATGGAAATTTCGTTTGACGATGCGGAAATGAACCGCAGTCTCGAACAGTTAAGAACAGAAGTCAGTGAGGTTTACAGCAATGGACGAGGATCAGAAACTCGAAGAAGCACTCAAAGCGATTGCGGAGGACTCGCCTCTGTCGGAGGACTCCTTTTTGCCGGAGCACAAGGACGAAGAGAAGACCAATTCGCACGAAAGGTCAGAGCGGCCTTTGTCGCAGACTGCCGGGCTTCAGTTCCAAGACATTATGCAGCGTTACCCGCTCGATCCCGTGCTCAGCCAGTTGCCTGGATACGAAGTGGATCAAATCAACAAGGATTTGCTTTGCCGCGTGTGTCCGAACGCCTGTTGGGTCAAGATGCGGATTTCACAGGGTGCTATGCGACTGATGTGCATTTGCAGATCAGGGGGCGGAATGGACAAGATGGTGACGTTCAACTCGGACGCCCCGGACGAAGAACAGATCATGCCGGTGGTGGCTTGCGGCGATTGTCTCCGAACTATTATGGCGTTGGAAACGGATTATTAGCAGATCCGGAAAACGTCCGATGCAATGCCCTCGTTCGTGAATTGAATGCCGAAGGGGCGGGGCGCTATTACCGAGCGTTTGTCGGAAAAGTTTCCGAGGATGTCACATTCCTAGGCATTCAGGAATTTCAGGGAAGACGCTTCGTCCTGTTTGAAACGGACAAGCAAGGAACAACCGGTGTTTGTCCGCTTTCGGAACTCGGCTGGGGCGAAAGCAGGACTGCGGCACTGACACCAGGACGCCAAATAGTTTTGGCTACAGGGGCAGTGGTTCGCACAGGAAGAGGGAGGTAATGGTGGTTAAGTTGGATGAGAAATACAAGGATCTTCCGAGAGCCTACTGACTGACCTTTTTGTGGTTGAGTCCGGCAGGAAATGATCGGATCAGTGCCGGGTGATTGCGGCGAGATTTTTCATCCGAACCATGAGCGAGATGCTGCACCTTTTTTATAGAGGTTTTCCTTCCGGGGGAAAGGGTGATCTTCCATTGATTGGCGTTTCCAACAGATATGTCGAAGGAAGCGAGAAGGACGGACACATCCAGTAGTCCTGTATCGGCAGCCCAGGATACGAAAAGACGCTTTGCTTTGAGGCTGGTACAGGCCTGCAAAAGCGCTCCCATAACGGGTTCTCTTACGGTTCCCACCAGCTCGAAAATATTGCGCGCTTCTTCCCAGGTTTCTTTTACCCCTACTTCTGAGAGCAGTTCCAAAATCGCTCGTTCAGGGCACGAGCAATAAACTCCAAACGGACGGAAAGGGCTCGGCTGACGCGTCAATCGGTCAAGTTGTTCGTTTTCAAAAGCGAAGATGTCCGCTGAGGAATAGCGGGTCAAATAATTGTCACGAACCCACTTAGGCAGACCAGCTTTGCTTTTTCCCCAGATCACCGTTGTTTCGCGAAGATAGACGTTGTGACTGATGCCTTGCCAGGCAAGTGCAGTTTTGCCGGCGACGTGTAGTCCGACCTCTCGGTACTGCAAGAACTTCAAAGCTCCGTAGATGGAAATTGGGTCGTTGGAAAGGTAAAAGACCCCCGCGCCCAAACGACGAAGCAAGCCTTGATCGACGTAGTGCTTGGCCAGTTGGGGAGAAATGGAAAAACGATCCCGAAGCTCGGTTGCGGAAATAGGGATCCCCGGAGTTGTTTCGTTCAGAAGTTTTGCCAAATGGTTGCGTGTGGCAGTCATCACTTTCAATCTGGAAAACTAAAACAATATTTTATTCTTACAAACTAAAAGGGATGGATTCCAAGATCCACTCTTAATGACCACGTAGCTTTCTTTTGGCATCCAGAATGTGCGGCTTCCCTTCGACCAGAAGACCAAGACGCTCGTGCATCAGGAGAAAGTTTTCGGCCAACAAATATTTATCAATCAAAGGATCGTCCTGAGTTGCAAGAATGTAATCGAATTGCTCGATACTTTTGCCTAACACGCTCATTCGGATGCTGTTGACGACCGGGGCAGATAATTGCGATAGATAGTTATTACAGATAAAAGACAGATCAAGAAACCCTGTTTGGTAAACCATAGCTCAGAGCTGTCCTTTGGCGTACAGGTCTGCCAGATGCCGCAAAAATCTTTCGCAGTCCGTTTTGTCGATCGAACGCTTTCGGTATTTTTTCCCGTTGTAAGTCACCGTGGCTCGGAAAGCATTGTGGAATTTCGGTTGGCCGAGCCGATTGACACCTTTTTTTGAATGGTCAAAGGAGATTGAACCTTTGACTCTTTGTGGGGTAGGTTCTTCCAACGGCAAAGGAAGCGTGAACGGGTCTTCGGAAGTCATCAGATTAGCGTCCTCGTCCTCCTCGTTTTTCGGCTAAGGCCAGAACCTCTTTCCAGTCATCCGCACCGTTAAAAGCGTCGTAGCCGGATGCGAGGAATACGTCATTAAAAACGCCGACAGCGTATGCGCCGGGTTGTTCTGTTTCCGGGTGAGAGAGTTCTTTTTTCCAGCCGGTCACTTCGCCGTCGAATATGGTGACGTAGCCGGTTTGGCTCAAAGAAGGATCGTTCGAGTGGGCTTTTCTCCACTCGGCAGCTAAGCGCTGAAGAACAGTAAGTTCCTCTGAGGAAAGAAATTCGGCCATAGGAAGAATCAGAAACAGTGAATGTTGAGAAAACTCTAGCAAAGTGCTTCGAATCCTGACGAACCAAAATTGGGTTGTCAGGGGTTCGGAGGATTGTTTAGAAGAGTGCTGGATCCAGAGTTTCCGGAGTCACAACGCGAATCGGACAGTTGGGATATGCCGATCGGAATTCAGTACCCCCGTTGTCTTTTTGTCGGGGATTGAGCTTGCACTCGAAAGCCTGCATATTCTGATCGCGAACCTCGACCAGATCGATTTCTCGACTGTATTCACTTTCTTGTCCTGTACTTTGACGAATCTTTTTGCCTCGAATTCGCCAGAAATATTGGCGGACAAAAGTTCGCTCTAAGTCATGCTTCTTGAGCCGTTCCATGAAGAAGAAATTTTCCCAGAGGTGTCCGGCATCTTCTCGGGTTCCAAAGGGACTGAAGTCATCGATGATGGCATTACGAAGGCCGACGTCGCAGAAATAAATTTTCTTGCCTTTTTTAATCTCGTTATCAAGATTTTTGGCAAAAGAGTTGCAGCGTTTGATGATGAAGCATTTTTCCAAAATGTCGATGTAACGTTCGACAGTTTGGCTGTGCATTTTGAGTTCTCTGCCAAGGCTTTCGTAGGAGATCTCTTGTCCGATTCGATAGGCAAGCAGTTCGACCAAATGTTTGAGACTGCTGGGGCTGCGAACCTCTTGTAGGGCAAGAACATCGCGGAAAAGAAGATCTCCGCTCAAGTCAATGAGCTGTTCAATCGCTGAATCAGGATTGGTTACGGTTGCCGGATATGTGCCATAGACCAAAAAGCGATCCAGATTAGTTTGAACGTAGCCCCAACCGTATTCAGCGGCTAGCTCATGAAGAGACAGTGGCCACAAGTTTCGATTGACGATTCGACCGACAGCAGATTCACGCACACCTTGGGCAAGTTCCAAAGCAGAGGATCCGGTCAGGAAAATCTTCGTTTTTTGGTTGGCATCCACCAACATTTTGACGATTCGGCCGATGTTCGGAACGTTCTGCGCCTCATCGATGATGATGGTGTCAGAACTAGACAGCATGATTTCGATGTCGCCGGCCGATTGCAACCCTTGTAATCGATTGACGTCACGGGGGCGGTCACCGTTCAGAAAGTTGACAACACCCAGATCGGGAAGATTTTTAATGAGAGTTGTTTTTCCTGCCTGTCGTGGCCCGTAGATGATGACGGCTTTGGGTGGAGTTGAGGCCAAAATACGGGATGTCAGGTCGCGTGGAATCATAAAGCACCATACGATATTATGGAATTGTGCTGATATTTCCATATTATAGTATGGAAATTTTTTCAACTTCTCTTGTGCGACTTGCCGAATGGGTAAGAGTGGGAGGTCTTTTTTGGGTACACCCTAGTGAGAATCCGGTTCTTGCATATTTTCATTGATCAAAAGGATTGTTTAGGCAATAATGAGCGAAATATTTCTCAAGGGTGATTTCAATGATCGTTGGCTACGTGCGTGTGAGCACTGCCGATCAGCATCAGGATCGGCAGTTAGAGCGATTGCGGCCGCTGGTTGGGAAGCTCTTTTGTGACGAAGCTTCCGGAAAGGATAAATGCCGGCCGCAGCTTGATGCGCTTCTCAACTACGTCCGAGAAGGCGACGAAGTTCTTGTGTGCAGCATGGATCGTCTTTCTCGTAACCTCAAAGACTTACTTCAGCTCGTGGACATGCTCGTATCAAACGGCGTGTCCATTCGTTTTTTGAAAGAGGGGTTTGAGTTCAAGCCAGGCGATGCTTCTCCAGTAGCGAGACTCACTCTTCAGATCATGGGGTCAGTTGCCGAGTTTGAGCGTCAGGTCATTCTGGAACGTCAACGGGAAGGCATTGCTTTAGCCAAACAGCGCGGCGTATACAAAGGGCGTAAACCGATCGAGGAAAGCCTTGTCCAAACAATCATCACGCGCCATAAGATGGGGATCCCCGCAACGAGAATTGCCAAGGATCTGGGCATCGGTTTGGCAACGTGCTACCGGTATCTCAAGCGAGCCAAAGACGAAAAGGATCTCAAATGAAAGAAAGCGACCAAAAGCGAGCGGCCAAAAAATTTGTCGAACGTTGGATAACAGAGTCTGGCTACGAAAAAGGTCAGACTCAGATGTTCTGGACTGCGTTGCTACGAGACGTCTTTGGTGTGGCAAAACCGGAAGACTTCATTGAGTTTGAGGATCAGGTCAAGCTGGGTAGCACGAAATTCATTGATGCTCGTATTCCTTCGACCAAGGTGCTCATCGAGCAGAAAGGGGCTCATGTTGAGTTGACCGACAAGGTAAAGCAGTCGGATGGCTCTAGTTTGACCCCTTTTGAACAGGCACATCGGTACGTTTTGGGGTTACCAGTGTCGGAGCACCCGCGCTGGATTGTGGTGTGCAATTTCCGTGAGTTCCATGTGCACGACATGGAGCGACCGTCCGAGCCGCCGCAGGTCGTGAAGCTTGAAGATCTTGAAAAGGAGTGCTACCGCCTGAGGTTTTTGGTGGATTCCGGCAGTTCGATGACGCCTGAAGAAATGCAGGTGTCGTTCGATGCCGGCAAACTCGTCGGCGAAATCTATGATGCGCTTCTCAAGCAGTACAAGAAGCCAGACGATCCTCGTGTACTGAGAAGCTTGAACATTCTCTGTGTCCGCTTGGTCTTCTGTTTGTATGCCGAAGATGCCGGGCTTTTCAATAGTCATACGCAATTCCATGATTATCTGGAAAGCCTCCCGGTGCATCTTGTTAAAACCGGTCTCACCGCTCTGTTCAGGACACTCAACACAAGAGAGGAAGATAGAGATCCGGAAGAATCCGACCAACTGAATGCCTTTCCATACGTTAACGGTGGCTTGTTTGCTGAGGAAAACATCAGCATTCCGCAGTTCAATCAGGAGATCGTTGCTCTTCTGCTCAGTAAAGCCAGTGCAGGCTTCGACTGGAGCAAGATCAGCCCGACGATTTTCGGTGCGGTCTTTGAAAGCACTTTGAACCCGGAGACGCGTCGCAAAGGTGGAATGCACTACACGTCGGTAGGCAACATTCACAAGGTGATCGATTCCCTGTTCTTGGATGACCTCAAAAAAGAGTTCGCCGACATCAGCCAGGAGAAGAGCACGGCACACCGCACCCGCAAGCTCAAGGCGTTCCAAAACAAGCTGGCTGGACTTAAGTTTTTGGATCCGGCTTGCGGTTCCGGAAACTTCCTGACGGAAACATACATCTCACTGCGTCGTCTGGAAAACGACGTGATTCGCGCAATTTTGGGCGGACAGGCTTTGCTTGGTTTTGATGAACTCGATCCTGTCAAAGTTTCCATCAGTCAGTTTTACGGTATCGAGATCAACGATTTTGCCGTGAGCGTCGCGCAAACAGCTCTTTGGATCGCTGAGAGTCAGATGCTCAAGGAAACCGAAGATATCATCAATCGCAATCTTGAGTTCTTCCCGCTGCAGAGTTTGACGAGCATCGTTGAAGGCAACGCCTTAAAGATGCAATGGGAGGATGTTGTACCCATTGATGAACTCAACTACATCATGGGAAATCCGCCATTTGTTGGTGCCCGCTATATGTCGGAGTCGCAAAAACAAGATCTTTTCGAGGTTTTCGGTTCGGACTGGAAGAGTGCCGGGGACATTGACTACGTGGGATGTTGGTTTAAAAAGGCGTCCGACTGCATGAACAAGAATTCCAAAGTGCGGACAGCTTTTGTCGCTACAAATTCAATTTGTCAGGGGATGCAAGTCGCAAACCTGTGGTCTCCGATTATCGGAGATGGTGCTCACATCAATTTTGCATGGCGAACCTTTGTTTGGGACAGTGAAGCTACTGCTAAAGCCCATGTGCATTGCGTGATTGTCGGGTTCAGTAAGGAGGAAAACTCTGGCAAGGCAAAGTTGTTTGACGGGAAGAGCGCTAAGGAGGTTCAGCATATCAATGCTTATCTTCTTGATGCGCCGGACATTTTTATCTACAACAGAAATAAGCCGATCTGCGAAGTGCCGGAAGCCGGGATGGGTAATCAGCCCATTGACGACGGCAACTACCTTTTCACTGAGGAAGAAAAGGAGGCCTTCATTAAACAGGAACCAAAATCAGAACCATATTTCCGCAAGTGGTACGGATCTCAAGAATTTATAGATCAGTGCCCTCGATACTGTCTGTGGCTTGGTGATTGCCCGATTGTTGAGCTTGCTCAGATGCCTCACTGCCGTGAACGTGTTGAGGCAGTTCGCAAATACCGTGCAGTGAGTAAACGTGACGCAACACGCAAGCTCGCAAACAAACCCCGTCGATTCCAGACGGAAAACATGCCGTCCGGGACGTCAATTCTGATTCCGAAAGTTTCATCGGAGAGACGTTCATATGTCCCGATGGGATTCATGGAGCCAGATGATTTATGCAGCGATCTGGTCTTTCTCATTCCAGAAGCTACCCGATTCCACTTTGGTGTTCTGACGTCTTCTGTGCACATGGCATGGATGCGAGCGGTTGCTGGGAGATTAAAAAGCGACTATCGCTACTCGATCAACCTTGTCTACAACAACTTCCCTTGGCCGGAGAACGTAAGCGATAAGACGAAAAAGAAAATCGAAAAAGCCGTCAACGAAATTTTGCAAGCTCGCGCAGCGGAAAAAGGGGCATCACTCGCAACGCTTTACGATAGAACCTTGATGCCTGACGATTTATCAGCAGCTCATGCCAAAAACGACCAGGCTGTTCTGGAGGCTTACGGTTTTGAGCCGGATTTGTCAGAAGCTCAAATCGTTGAAAAATTGTTCGCTCTCTATCAGAAACAAGTTGCCGAACTAGAGAAAAAAGAAGCTGTTAATGCGGCTGTTCTAAAGGTCATCGGCAAACAAGCTACTGCTGTTCCTGATTGGTTGGAAGAACTGAGGACGCAATGTTTAACCGGGGCGATCACTGCGGACGAACTGATTGTCCGAGGAAAAGCCAAGAAAAAAGAAATTGCGGCCGCGGAGCGGAAAGCCAAAAAGAAGGCAGAGAAAATAGAGAAAGAGACGCAGACAGATAAGTAATTTACTAGCAGATAGCTAGTAAATTACTAGTAAATTACCGTTCTGAACAAATCGAATTTGACAGGATACTATCGAGCGATGTTTGAAAAGCTTGAATCTGGCGTAGCGAGAATTCTTGAGGGGCAACCTAGGTGGTGGACATCAATGGAGGCTCGTGCTCAACGAGGTCGGCAATGGTTTCGGATCAACTTTATTGAAGAACCAAATGCTCAGCGATCTGTCACGCAGCTTACGAGGCTGTTGGAAGTCAGAGCTGAAGTCGGGATTCTCAACGAGGATGACAAGGAAGAGACCGTTACAGCTTTGCTTGGCACCTTTGATGTGTGGAATCCGGCCTTGTTACTTGTGGATCTGATGGTTTTGGGGGACAAGAAAACAGACGAACAAGAAAGAGTTGCCCAAGAGTTCGCCCGATTTTTCTCCGGTGAACCTTACGACATCGATTTCATTGAATACGAAAACGCAACCGGCGAAAATTTGTAAATGTTACTAGTAAATTACTAGTAATTAAATTGCTTGTTGACCTGATTCGGCCTTAGAATTACTAGTAAATGACTAGTAACAGGAGGGTTGCCTTATGGCACCGAAAATCATTGCGGTTGCGAACACTAAGGGGGGCGTGGGCAAGACGACGGTTGCCTTGCAGATCGCTCTGGCCAGAGCAATCAAAGGTGAAGATGTTTGGTTTGTTGACGGAGACAGACAGCAGACCGGACTGATGGCTTTGACGTTGCGAGATTCGCAAAACGTTCGAGCCAAGATCTCGTGCGCATCCTATCCGAACGGTGTTCTGTTGGGACGTCAGGTTTTACAACAGGCAGACAAATGGGACGTTATCGTGATTGATGTCGGCGGATATGACAGTCCGCAAATGAGAACGGCGTTGAGTGTTTGCGATCTTCTGATTATTCCGTTCCAACCGAGAACCTTCGACACGTGGGCATTGTCCCAGATGTCAATCCTGCTTGATGAAGTGTCAGTTCAGCGCAGAAGCGAGCTTCCGGCCTACGCAATCTTGAACTGTGCGGATCCAAATAACAGTTCGGACAATCGAGATGCCGCTGCAGCGCTTGAAGACTATCCGAACATCCAGTATCTGGATTGTCCTCTTTGCCGCCGAAAGGCATTTTCAACTGCTTCCAGTTTTGGACTGAGTGTGGCGGAACTCAAGACCAAAGATCCGAAGGCTATTGCAGAGGTCAATAACCTGCTCACAGCAATCTTTGGTGACGAGGCTGAACTTTCTCTCCGTGGCAGACCCAGAAAAACGGGTAAGTAATCAGAAACAACAAAGGAAGTGGTTTGTATGGCGATTCCTAAAATGCCGGAAAAGTTCCGGGCAAGAACGGAGACAAGCACCCAAAAAGTTGAGACGACGGATCGCGTCGTAGTGTCGAATCGATCGAAGGTTGATCTCAACTCGAAAGAGTTTCAGAAGTTTCTGAACAAGGCTCCGACCGGGATGGAAAAAGATGTGGCTTCAAGATGGAAGTTGCGCGGTCGTAAGGTGATGATCACAGTCCAGCTTGATCCGGAAATGCTTGAGCAGTTCGATGAACTTTGCAACTCATTAGGGCAAAGTCGATCGGCTTTGATCCGAACTTTCATCGGACAAGCCTTGGACAAAGCAGAGGGGAAATTCTGACAACAGAAGGCGCTTACTAGTAAATTACTGTGAATTTACTGTGATTTTACTAGTATTTTAATAGTAAGTTACTAGCAAAATACTAGTAAATGATGAAGCCCTATACAATGTAAAGGGTTGATTTCCGGGGAAAAAGGTGGATAGATTTTTCGGAAAACTTAGCTAAAATGAAAGGAGCCGTCGATTGGCGTCGACGGCTCCTGAATTTTTTTGTCTGACAAAGCTACCACACTCGTCAGACGAACAACATCACGAATCAGCCCTTCATGATGTCCAACCCGAATTATACCAGTACACAAAGGGCACACCAGCTGTCCCTATTTGATCCCGCAGAAGAAGCTGCACTCTATCTCCCTCCGATGGGAGGGTACTTCGCGCTCCTCACGTCGCAGACGTCGGGGAAGAAGTGCCAAAGTCTTCATCCCGTTTCCCAGTTGGAAACTGTTCTTCGAATCCTTGATCCCAAACGTGACTCCTGGATTAGCCAGGCGCAGTTCTGGACGCCCCTACGCCGAGTTGTCAATGTCAAAAATCTGAGTCTGAATTTTCTTGATGTCGATTACTACAAGACGAACGCGGCTTGGGCGCAAGGCAAGACGCCTGAGCAGGTCGCGGACGCCTTCATGAGTCTCTGCGATGCGGAAGACATTCCGCGGCCGTCGATTGTGGTGCATTCGGGGCGTGGCATCCAACCGAAGTGGGTCTACAGCAATCCGATTCCCCGCTGTGCACTACCGCGCTGGAACGCCGTTGAAGAAAATCTGGTGAAGCGTTTGGCTCCGTATGGCGTCGATAGCTGCGCCAGAGACGCCGCACGAGTTCTGCGAGTTGTCCGGACCGTTAACTCGCGTTCCGGGACGGTTTGCCGCGTCGCAGGAACGACGCCCGGGAAGGATGGCAAGCCGTTGATGTACTCCTTCGAAGAGCTTTGCGAGTACATCCTTCCTAAGTCCCGTCCGGATAAAAAAAATGCCGTTGACGTCGAGCCGTTGGTGCAGAAAAAGGTTCGCTCTGCGAACGGGTACGATGCAAAGGCGCTGGCATGGGCGAGACTGGAAGACCTGAGAACGTTGTGTGCGATGCGCGGTGGTATCCGGGAAGGCATGCGCATGAATTTTCTCATGTACAGCATGAGCTTTCTGGCGCTGTCAGGGCAGGTGGATCCGACGAACTTTTACCGCGAAGCGGCAATTGTTGCGCAAGAGATCGATCCGACCTGGACGTACCGAACTGCCGAGCTGCGTACGCTCTACGAGAAGATGTGTCAGGCAAGAGCCGGACATCGGTGCGATTTCAACGGCCGCCAGTACGTGCCGCTTTATACGCCGCGTTCGCAGACGCTGATCGATCTTTTCGAGATCACGACCGAAGAGATGCAGCAGCTGACGACGATCGTGACGCCGGACGAGCGTCGACGTCGCGATGCCGCCAGTCACATGAAGCAGCGTCGGGCACAAGGGGTGAAGCCGAGAGCCGAGTATCTTGGACAGGCAAAAGCCCGTCAGGAGCGAGCAAGAGCATTGCGGGCAGAAGGGATGTCAATCCGAGCAATCGCTACGGAAATGGGGATCTCAAAATCGCAGATTCAGCGGTATTTGGAAGTGTCCCATGTCTGTCCCGTTTACTAATGGCGTAGCCTTTCATATTTAGGCCGACTTGTCGGCCTCTCGATTTTTTTTTCCCGCAAAAGTCTTTTGCGAGTAGCGGGAGGGGGTTCGGGGGAGGGGTACCCTTCCCCGACGGGTGTTTCCCGTCGTTGTTCCGTTGCTTTATCGCTGTTTCGGTGTACTTAATGTTTCACGGCAAGAAGCTTCGCTACTTCGTTAGGCGGGTAAACCTTTTTTTGGGCATTACGCACGCGCTCAAGCGTTCGTTCGGACAGATAGACGTCTTCCATTTCTTCCAAATGCCGAAGGATGGCTTCGCGGACGTAGAAGCTCTTGGTTCGTCCGGTGGTGGAAGCCAGATAGTCCAATCTCTTTTCGACGGACTCCGGCAATCTCACTGTCAGCATGATTACTCCTGTGCGTTATACTTGTATTACATGTAATACAAGTATAACAGCAGGAATGAAACGGTTAACATCTGAACAAATAGCCCAAGCGCGAGAGATTCCATTGTTGGATGCGTTGGATCGTTTGGGGTTTTATGTATCTCAAGATACAGCGTTTCAGCCGCGCAAAGATCAACGAACTGTTTCCGTTTTCATTACCGGGGAAGATGGCGTCCGGGAACTGATTCTGACCAATGAGAAGTGGTTTGATAAACGAGAAAAAGTTGGCGGAGGCGGTGCGATCGATCTTGCTATGCACCTCTTAGGCGTATCGTTCACCAAAGCCGTGCGAAAACTTTGCGCTGAGTAAGGTACGCCAAACAGTAATTACTAGTAATTTACTAGCAAAATACTGGTAAAATACTAGTAAACTGATAGTAAATTACTAGTATCTATTCTTTTTGCAGCTGTTCTTCTTTTGCAAGTTGCGCCAGTTTCTTGGAGAAAAGTTCTCTCGGATCCTTAGGAATAGGTGAGATTCTGAAAGGTTTGGGCTCTACGTAATTGCTGCGACGTGGTTCGTAGGGGTCTTTTTCGTTTTCTTTTTTCTCTTGAACAGCTTTAGGCGCGACGGAAGCTTCCGGAGTAGACGGAGTTGGTGAGCTTTCGGAGGAGATTTTCTTGACCAGTGCTGCGAACCAGGGATAGGAGACTTTCGGAATCTTGTTTTCCGAAATCAGATATTTCCAAATGATCCGAAGCGAGTACCCGTCCCGGCGATACTTGCTGATTTCCGGCCAAAGCAGAGTCAGACGAACCCTCAGACCGGGACGTAACTTCTCTGAAACGACAAAATTTTCAATGCTTTGAGCGCACATATATCTGGTTGATAGTTACAGGAAAAAAGAGAGGATTCCACAAGATTATAGAAGACAAAAGTTGTTTAAAAGTAGGTAAATACAAGATAAAACAAGATATTTACAAGACACTAAAAGACGCGCAAAAGAGCAGAAAACGGGGTGAAACGCCCGTGCGACGGGTATTTCAAGTCTGAGGTCAAACCTTAGTCGGGAGCGTAGCTCCCCAAGTCCATACGGCTATCCTGTAAAAATCACCTACTTGGATAAGTAAAATCTTGAAGTATCATCAAAAATACTGGTAGAAACGTAGGGCAAGATAGGTCTCGTAGGCCTACAAGTAGGCCACTCGACATCTTGCCTTATTCGCACCCAGAGTGGGTGCTCAACGGGAAAAAGGCTCTTGTCGTCAAGGGAGACATACATGCCGAATGAAACAGACACGAAACAGGAAAAACCAACGAAAGTCCGACGGCGTGACCAGGCGGCGGTGCGGGTTTATTGCACCGAAGAGGAGAGGAAGCAGATTCAGGCGCTTGCCAAAGAAACCGGGCTTTCTGTGTCGGAGTATTTGCGTCGACTGGGATTGATGTATCAACCGGCTTCCGTACTCGACTATGAGAAGGTAGGAGAACTGCTGAAGGTATCGGCTGATATGGGACGCTTGGGCGGGTTGCTGAAGTGGTGGCTGTCAGGTGAAGCTCCCGTATTGAGAACACGAGAAGGACGACAGATACGGATCAATGAAGAAACGCTCAGAAAATTATTGGCCAGAGTGGATACAACGAACCGCATGTTGCAGCAACTTTGCGAAAAAGTCA
>OGEP01002694.1_pt1 | contig 14954 bp, 10 predicted proteins | sample 1570721 | NCBI WGS metagenome assembly OGEP01 (sample SAMEA2582131, study PRJEB24529) | metagenome | biome: Human gut stool | place: China | collected 2011 | reverse complement strand
TTACAAGTTCGGTCAGATTGCTTCAAGTAATGTAAATGGAAAAAGCAATTATACTTCTAATCTTACCGGCTATAAGTCAACTATTAATATTGCTTATGAATCAGATTATAGTCAGTGGAAGAATTTTATTAAATATGTCAATACATATGCTGATAAGAGCACAATTGATGCCTTATCTGCATCTTATAATGAGGCAACAGGTGTTGTTACAGGAACAGCATCTATTTCACTTTATTCAATTGAAGGTGGAAAGCGTGATTATAAGGAACCATCATTTGATGTTAAGACAGGAACAGGAAATATATTCTCAACAGTTACACCAACTGAGTAATAAGAGAATTCAGGGAGAGGGATATGAAATTATATAGAAAGAATAGAAAATTGAATAATTCCGGTTTTTCACTGGTTGAAGTACTGGTAGCGATTGTTATTCTTGCAATCATATCTCTACCGGTACTGAGTACATTTTCTAATGCTGCCAGAATTAACAATAAAGCAAGAAGGACTGAAAATGCTAATACTGCAATTAACAATATTATAGAGGAAGCAAAGAGCATGAGTCTGGACAGGCTTGCTGGTGGCAATGGACAATATACTTATCAGCAGCTTGGTGGGATTGACAGCACAACATATTCTGTGGGTAATAAGAAAGATGCTTCTAATATTCTTTATTATGAGGGTGTAAATAAAGAAAAATTCTATATCAAAGCAGAATTTGATCCATCACCTTATACAACACCTGCTGACAGTACGGTTAAGGATAATCCTAATAATAATATTAATTCTGCAGGAATATCAGTATATGCAGATGTTTCAGCTGACAGTTCACTCGTTTATCGTGATGATAACAGTGATAATCAGGCAGTCGCACATTTTAAATATTATACAGGTGAGCAGGCATTCGACAGGTCTAAGATTACTAAGAGTACATCTATTGATGTTAATGTAACAAGAAATACTTCAGATGCATCTAAGGTTTTATTTGACCAGACAGCAGTTATTACTGTTACATATCATTATGATACAGTGCTTAGTTATCCTGATTATGTTAAGACTACTACACTTACAACTAATACTTTTGAAGCGGAAGAACGTGAGGAAGATGTAAGTGGTACAAAGCAGACGGTCTATTACGTTTCAGGAAAGATTAAGAAGAATATAAAGAATCTGTATGTATTCTATACTCCGTTTGATGATTATATAAGTACTAATAAGAAGGGTACAACAACTACAGATGGTACTATGGAAGTATATGTTAATGATAAGATTAATGTAACATACAAATATCCGGCAGAACTTACCAATGTAAGATATAGTGACCTTAATATATATCTTCTTGAGCAGGAAAAGATAACGCAGGAAAAGAATGCAGATGGTTCAGTAGCATCAGCACAGAAATACAGAATGTTGGTTGATCATAATAAAGTTAAAGTTACATTTAATACTCAGGTTATGGGTAATCTTGCTGATAAAGCAGGAAACAAGGATACTGCAGCGAGAATTTATTCTAATATTAAAGACTGGAAGTCTGGTTCTTCATCAAAAACAGAAGATTCTATGTACAGACTTACAGTGACAGTATATTATAATGATTCAACTATGTCAGATGATTCAAAGATTGCAACTATGACATCTACTAAGATTAATTAGTCAGTGAAAGAATGGAGACAGTTTATGGGGAAAGTATTATTGAATTTGAAAAGAAAAAGAAATAATTCTGGTTCTACTATTGTAATAGTGCTTATTATGACTTCATTTGTATTGATTCTTTCAACACTGATTACTACAACTACAATGGTCAACCTTAAAATGAAGATGATAGCATCACAGTCTAAAAAGACGTTCTACACATCAGAAGAGGCTGTTGATGAGATATATGCTGCACTTGGAAAAGCTTCAATGGAGTGCTTTAATGCTTCATATGAGGAACAGCTTACCACATTATCAAGTTATAGTAAGGTCGTTTCTGACCAGCATAATAATTTTGCAACTTTGGTTGAGATTGATAATGAAAAAGCAAATGTTGCTTTAAGAGAAAATTATATGCAGAAGCTTATAGGAAAGCTGTTGCCAGATTTTAAGACAACAGATTTTAGGCCTGTATATAATAATAATTATAGCTTTGATGGACACAAGGAGAAGTTTATTGAAATATTGAATTCATATCTGGAGAATTATTCTACAGGTGTTGATAATGATGGTAATGCTACGGGAGAGCCTATTCTTGTGGTGCAGGATGTTAATACTATCCGTATGAGAAATACAAGCGATAAGAATAATGGTACAGGTCTTAATGTGTATGCAATTACATTTACAGATTGTATCGTTAAGTATCTGACACAGAATGGGGATTATTCCTATATTACATTTAATGGAGCAGTTGGGCTTCCTGATATATATGTTAATTTCATGGACGAAGACCTTGTTGGTACAACATTCTTCGGTAATTATGCGTTAGTTGGTAATACTGGTATTAATATTACTGACGGCGGAGCAGCGATAATTAAAGGAAATGCATATGCTGGAAGAGCATCAGGTCTTAATATTAAGGGTTCAACTCTTGATTTTACAGGCAGTTATCTTATCTGTGGAGGTAGTCTTAACCTTAATATTAAGTCAAAAGGAGAGACAGGAGCATTATCTGCGTCACAGCTTAACCTTGGTGGCTCTTCACAGTTATGGTCGGATGAGATTGTACTTGGAAATAATGCCACATTTAATGGAGCTGGTGCAGTCAATGTTAAGGATGACCTTACTATTGAGGGGGATGATTCAAGTGCAGTTCTTAGTGGTTCTTATGAAGGCTTTGGATATGAACCTAAGGAAAATGCAACTCATTATGACAGTAGTGCGGTAATTATTAATGGAGAAAGAGCGACAATTACATTCAGTTCATCTCTTTCAAAGCTTGTTGTTGCTGGCCGTTCATATATTAAGTTTGAGACATCAGTACCGCTTGCAACAGGTGAATCAATTTCAGTAAATACTAATCAGGAAATATATCTTGTTCCTGCGCAGCTTTTAAAGAGTGGCTCTAAGAATCCATCTAAGAAGAAGACAGCAGGCAACGGAATCAAGTGTGAGACTAAGATAAGTGAGTCAACATTCTTTGGATTTGATTTATTAAGCAAGAATGGTGATGATTATTATGTGACAAGAGATTATGATATAGCTGGTTCTGGTCTTAATACAATTGATTATGATAAGTCAAGAACATATTATTATTTCAGTTTCAAGGATACAGCATCACTTAATACTTATGCTAAGATTATATATGATTATACAGATACTCAGTTTGAGGAATTCCTTAATAATACTTCTTATGCACAGAAATGCAGTGCTGCAGAGAAAAATGATTATATTAAGGAATCTAAGTCTTTAAGAAATGCTATTAAGAAATCTGTAGGTACATATGCCGGACTTAGTGGTTCATCAGTTGTAAGAAGTGAAAGTCTTACAGATGGAGCCAGCCTTGGTATCTTTGCTGATAATTCAAGTTTTGATTTTAATACTGAATATTCAGACAGATCGAATAGATATAATGTGTTTAATAAGATACTTGCGCCTCTTGGGGATTCAGTAACATATACAACAACTCAGCAGGCAGAGGAATATCTTAATAGTATTGCTCATAATAATATTGCTATTGATCTTAGCAAGTACACACCTGATGATGTTTATGACAATATTATTAATAAAGATGGTTTTGCAGAAGTTACTGATGGTAAGGCATTTATCAAACAGGTAGAAGGAAAATGGTTTATAGCTTATGCGTTATCTGAAGTATCTGCATCAAAAGGTATAGAACTTGTTATAGATAGTAATTCGTCTGAATCAAAATCAAATATTCTTAAGATAACTTCGGGCGTTGTTGTCTGCTCTGGTAATGTTCATATTAAGAGTGATTTTGATGGAATTGTTGTTTCTAATGGAATAATTACGATTGATTCAGGAGTGACAGTTTCTAATAACATATTCTCTGATTCACTTTTCAGAACATTTATTGATGACCATGAAGCAGAGCTTACAGATACTAATGGAAAAGGCAAGACAGTCCACTATAAGGATATTTTCAGATTCTGGAATCCGCATGTTGAATCTAAGAAGGATTCATCACTTAGTGTAAGCAATATGACTTATAAGGATATGGTTACATTCAGTCTCTGGAGAAAGTACGAAGATCCTAAGGGAACTAATGTTGAGTCTACAACGGAGGCACCTACTAATCCGTCATAATACGGAATATTATAGAAAGATTATTTAATGGAGATGTGATGATGAGCAGGAGAGGGAACAGACATTTTAAGAAACAATTAAATAATCAGGGATTTTCTTTATTGGAACTTCTTGTAGTAATCGCAATAATCGCAGTTGTTTCACTTCTTGTAACAGTCGGACTTACAGTTCTTAACAAGGGAAATGCCAAGAAAGCTAATAAGAATCTTTATTCAAGTCTTAGTGAGTTAAAGACAAGTACTATGGCTAAGAATGGGAACTGGTGCATGGAGATTGGTAAAGATGGAGATTCTTATGTATTTACTACATATAAGGATACAGGAAGTCCATTAGAAACATACAAATGTAGTGCTTCAAGGATTTCTATTGTATATGAAGCTGGGACTTCGTCGTATAATGTTGATGATTATACAATTATGGTTAAGTTCAGCAAAGCAGATGGTTCATGTGACAGTGTGACAGCTACTAAGTCAGGAATGGATCCGGTTGAACTTAAGAATACAGCAACTTCAGGAACATTTAAGGTTACATCATCTGGTGTTGATTATGAATCTAAGCTATGGTATAAGACCGGAAAAGTTACGACATCGAACTAGTTTATTAATATGGAGTGGAGTTATGAAGAAGGATAACAAGGGATTCTCATTAGTGGAGCTGCTTATAGCGATAGCAATATCAAGTATTGTTCTTATGGCACTTGTAATGCTTATTACGCAGGCGGTCAGAAGTTACACGAAGCAGACAGCTTTGGCACAGATACAGAGTGATGCTGATATAAGTCTTAATCAGATGTCAAAGAATATTCTTGAGGCAACAGAGATAAAGATTGAAAAGCTGAATGGGGATGTAACTATATATACTAATAAGGTTATTGAGAAAAAGAATAGTACTGAGGTAGGCATTGAATGGGGATACTATTATGAAAGTGCAACACAGCAGCTATGGTATATCAATTCAGATAAGTCAGAAATGAGTCTTGTATGTGATAATGTTACATCATTTGATGTAAGAATATCAAAGGATAGTATAGAGCTTGATACAGCAACAATTAAGTCAATTGACAGGAATCCACAGATTGTTATTTCGTTAGGTTTACAGAGGATGAATGAAAAGAGAATCGTTTCAAGAACATTTTCAACAAGAAACCAGCTTAATGATAATATAACACTTGGCAAGTCTGTTACATCGGTTGAAGGCGATAAGGAAGATGTTGTTAATACACTTAAGGTTGGCAACACGTTATCAGCAGCACAGATAATTGATTATTTTACAGATAATTAAGTAAACGGGAGGTAATCTTTATGAAGTCAAAGTTCAAAGAAAATGGTAAAAACAGAATATTGGCAGTGATTGCTTCTGCAGTTATGTTTTGTCTTGTTGTGCTTCTGATAATTGTTACACGAAAGACTGATGTGGTGGCAGATACTTCGGTTATTATTAATGGTAAGGAATATTCACAGGATAATAAGATGAAGATTCTGGAGATTGTTTCTGAAGATTATTATGATGAGTTAGGACCGATTATAGGTAATTCATCTGGTAGTGTCAAGTGGGATGATATTGTAGCAAAGGCTACTGATAAAAAGGTAGCATCTAATAGTGATGTACAGAAGAATATGGATGTGTATCTTCAGTATGTTAATGGTATTCTTTTAAACGGAACTAATTATAATTTATGCCTTGAGTATAAAAGTGGCAACTCATACAATTATTACACTACTTCTAATGATGCAATACAGAAGGTTGGCACTTTAGATGTTGATAATATAAAACTTATTTTCTGTAAAAAAGATGGTAATAGCTATATACCTATGACAACAAAAAACGGTTCTAAGTTAAGAGATGCATTTTCTTTCTTTGTATTTGGTGACAAAGGAATGGAAGGATTTGTTGATCTTGTAATCAAGAAACCGTCAGAAGTTACAATTAAGGATATAGATGAAGCAACTATTGTATATTTTTCATGTAAAATTCACAATGCGGGAATATTATCTGCGTATAATTATCTGAATGGAACTAATGTATCTTCTACAGAGAAAAAATGGACATTGGGAGACAATGACTTATCAGCGGAAACAGCACTTTACCTGTATATGGTGAATGCTACTAAAGGAAAAGCCATAATGTATAATTCTGCCGATAAAGGTCTTGGAAGTGATAATAAGTATTCTAATATTGCAAGAATATGTCTTACTATGTCTGGTATTGACAGAGATCAGTTTGTTACAGATTTTGCCCATACCAAAGAAGGCATAAGCGGAGGTGTTACAGGTAAATATTATAGTGGAAATGTAGGATATATTAATATTGATGACGAAAATGGCAACAAGGTAATTAATTATTACCTTGAATCTGGAGAAAAAAGAAGCTTTGAAGATGCCAAGGGCTCAGGACCTTTTGCTTACTGGAGAAGTTATCAGATGATTTTTAATCCGGAAAATTTTGAAAACAATAAATCAGATTGGGTTACTACATTTCCAATATATAATGCAACGGAAACAAATAGACAGAAGTATGTTGATAAGTACGTATGGGAATTCAATTCAGATAACTCTATTACATCAGAGCTTATGTCAAGTAATGTGTATCCTGATAAAGCTGCTGAAAGTGATATTAAGTATGGTACAACTTATGAAGAAGCAAAGCAATTTACTAAGGATAATAAAACTGTATCAGCTGACCTTACAGGCTCCAAGATAATTCAGTACATCATTGGCGCATATAAGAGAACACCTAGTGAATCTGTCAATGTACTTGAAATTGAACCTATTGGTGTATATGGCTATAATAATGATGGCGGTAAGGATATTATTAAGACATGGTATGGCTTGCCAAAGACATCAAGTGTAACGGTTAATGTTACAAGTATGTCAATAAATGCATTTGCAGGACTTAATGAAGATATTCTTTCAAAGTATGATCTTGTTATTATTGGTGATAGAGGTTCTGCGCAGACAGTTGGCAAAGTATTTGGTTCTCATATGTATAATACTGACAGAACATTTACAGAATCATCAAAGACATATAATCTGAATGCTAATGACCTGACTGAGAAAGCGTTTAATAAACTTTTTGAATTTGCACAGAAGGGTATGCCGATAGCACTTGATAAGAATGTATATTATGGCAATAAGTCAGTTGTAGACAGTAACACTAACATGTATAAGATGAGAAAATCTAATCTTGCAATGCAGCTTACAAAGACAGGATCATCTAATATTGTATGGGTAGATAATGATGAGGTATCAGATACATTAAATTATATCTATAAACCGACAAGCAACATTTCACCTAATATGAAAGAGTATGATGGAACTGAGGCAAGTGTTAATGAAAGAGATTTTGACAAGAGCCTGTTAGTTACATTTTCAGGAAATGTAACTGTTCCGGTAAGGGATGGTTCATATAAAGTTAAGATATACATTGACAGAAACTGTGACAGTATGTTTTCAGAAGATCATACAACAGATGATACTGAGTTATTCTATTGTGAAAGTGATGGTACGGGGATACAGTGGACTAATGGAGGTTTTAGTACAACATTGTCTCTGCCAAGTGGACTTACCGGTTATGTTGGCTGGAAGGTTGAGATAACTGATACAGATACAGGATTAAGAACTTATACATCTGGTGCATTTGCATTGAAGAATAAGGAGAGAACAATAAATGTTTTACAGATTAAGAGTAATTCACAGGAGTCACATCTTAATCTTGCTCCTGGAAGCAAGTTTGATGAAAAATTCAAGTCAGAAGCTGGGATTACAGGGTTTAATCTGAAGGTTAAAGAAATGACCAAAACAGTTTTTTCAGAAGAATTAAAGAAGAATCCTAAGCTTCTTGATGATTATTCTATGATTGTTATGGGATTTGCTGATAACTATGGTAATGATAATGATTTATCTGCCAATGCAATTGATGCTATAAAAACTTATATTGATGATGGAAAATCTGTACTGATGACACATGACTGTATGTCTTATAGGGAGAATGGTACAGGCAAAAAAGCAGCTGGTTCATATGAGAAACTTAATTATGCTACCCAGCAATTGAAACCTTTGATTGGAATGAAGGGTGGATATAGTTTAACAGATACTCTTATATATAAATTATCGGGCGTAGGACCATTTGCTAGTTCAGGTAATACAACAAATACCAGAATGACAAGTAGCCTTTCAAAGCTGAATACTGGTGAAGTTACATCTTATCCTTATGGAATTGATTCATCAATAAGTGTTGCTCCAACGCATGCACAGTATTTTGCTCTTAATCTTGAAACACAGGTTAATGGTTCAGATCCTATTGTATGGTATACTCTTGATAATGGGGATAAGAATTATTTTTCATTATCGGGTCAGGATGCTGTTAATAATTACTATATATATTCTGCTGGTAATGTTACATATACAAGTGCAGGACATTCTGATATGGATAAAGAAGGCACTGATGCAGAGATGGAGCTTTTTGTTAATACATTTGTAAGAGCTATTCTTGCTGGTAACAGTGAGCCACAGGTTTCATATACGGATGCTGTTTATGATGACACACAGAAGGCATATAGCAGTTATATTAAGTATAATTACACAAAGTTCGCTGACAGAAAGCTGAATTTTAGTTTTAAGATAACAGATGCGGATCTTATTGATGGAAGAGGTATCATTAAAGAAGCATTTATGTATGTTTATAATGAAGAAAAAAGAGGGGACACTGACGTAAAAGATGGTAAGTTTGATTCATCTAAAGATAAGCGTCTCGGATATATCAGTATAGATGGTTCTGGAAATGTTTCACTTACGTCGATGCCTGTATCGTCAGGTTCATCTAAGGTTAAATCTGGTGTGGAATATACGGTTGATAATTTCTGGAGTCTGTCAGGGGCAGATGATGCATCATTGAGACAGAAGCTTTCGGATGGAACTCTTAAGATAGGTATTCAGGCAACTGATGGCCACAATGGAGTTGGTTATGCAATACTTAATCTTCAGGTAAAAGATTTGTTTAATATGGATTAATTTAATATCAGTATGGATTAAACTCCGGTGGATGAACTCTCATATAGAGAGGCTCTGCCGGAGTTTTTTGTTAGGAATCATACAGGAGAGATATTCTATATAAAATATAATGATATGTATATTGACATTGATTATATATAATGATAATATATTAATACATTATATACGCAGTGCGTATTATAATAAGGATTATGCGTTTAGAGGAGATATATGGGGAAGAGTGTAGACAGGAAACAGGTAGATGAGATTAAGAATGATACAATAAGTAAGGATTTCTGGCGAAATAATGAGCATTTTGCAGACCTTTTTAATGCAGTGCTTTTTGGAGGGGAACAGGTTGTTAAGTCGGATAATCTTGAGGAGATGGATACTGATGTGTCTGGTGTTATGCAACAATAGAAGATATAATATTTATGATAAGATATGGAATATCAAAGAAGTATTCAGAAAAAGATTATAACGAAGCACTTTCTAAGATGGCTGCGAAGTAAAGATGAACCAACCAGATTATCAATATAACACATGAGGTCTGGTTGGGATTTTTATACAATGAATATATATTGATAATTGTTTTGAGATACTATAATCATAATAGCTGAACAAATACATATTTAAGTATTGATAGTGAAAGGAGACGGTATTTATTGTACAGTAGTGTATTGAGTGGGGTATTATATGGATTGAAGGCAGAGATTGTACGGGTTGAGGTTGATGTTGGCAATGGTATTCCAAGTTTTGAGATGAGTGGTTTTCTTAGCAATGAGGTTAAAGAAGCGAGAGAAAGAGTAAGGGTTGCTATCCGTAATTCTGGGTATGAGCTTCCTCCACAGCGCATTGTGGTAAATATATCTCCTGCAGATATCAGAAAATGTGGCACAGGTTTTGATTTGCCAATAGCACTGGCTATATTATCAGCAAATGGTTACATAGATGAAGTTAATGTTGATAATATGATTATACTTGGTGAGTTGAGCCTTGATGGAAGCATTAATGGTGTAAGCGGGGTATTGCCATGTGTATGTGAAGCAAAGAAATCCGGAATAAGTAAGGCACTTATACCAGTGTCGAATTATAATGAAGGCAGAATTGTGGAGAAAGTGAATATCATTCCGACTAACAGTCTGAAAATGGCGGTGCAATATATCAATAATGGTATAATTGAGAACCAGAGACAGGATAATCCAGAACAATGCCGTACAACAGATAAACAAGAAATTAATTATGCAGATATATGTGGACAGGAGGCTGCAAAGAGGGCGACTATGATTGCTGTTGCCGGGATGCATAATATCATGTATATCGGGCCGCCGGGAAGCGGAAAAACTATGATGGCAAAGCGTATTCCATCTATCATGCCTGATATGACATTTGATGAAAAATTAGCTGTTACCAATATATATAGTGTTGCAGGACAATTAGGAGAGTATGGCGGGCTGATTGAAGACAGACCATTCAGGGCACCATATCACAATGTAACTAAGAGTTCATTCTTTGGTGGAGGCATGTTTCCAAGACCAGGAGAGATAACTCTTGCGGGTAAAGGTGTATTATTTCTTGATGAGATGACGGAGTTTAAGCCAGAAATATTAGAAGGATTAAGGCAGCCTCTTGAAGATAAGGATATAACAATTGTCAGAATGGGCAGGACATATACATATCCGGCAGATTTTATGCTTGTTGGAGCGATGAACCCGTGCAAATGCGGCTATTATCCGGATAGGAGCAGATGCAATTGCTCAGAACAGGATATTAAAAGATATATGGGGAAAATAAGTATGCCACTATGGGATAGATTTGATATGTGTATCAAGACAGATGAAATAGGATACGAACAGATAAGGTGCAGCAGTGATAATGGTAATGTGCCAGATTCAGAAAGCATGAAACAAGCTGTAATGCGTGCAAGACTTGCCCAGCTTAAGCGGTTTAATGGGATGAATATAAAGTATAATTCACAGATGAGTACAGGAGATATGAAGAGATTTTGCAGACTTGGAGAAGAGGAAGAAAAATTAATAAAAAGGATATTTGCAAAGAAGCGTCTGACTGCAAGAGGATATTCAAAGATATTGAAGACTGCAAGAACCATCGCAGATATAGATGGTAATGTTAATATAACAACAGCTAACATAAGCGAGGCGTTCTATTATCGTGGAATACCAGAGGTGACAATACATTAAAGAAGCAATACACTAGGCAGGAGGTTTATCTTGAAAGATGATTATTATTGGTTTTGGATTAATAATATTACAGGAATAGCTAACATTAAGCTGAGATATTTATTTAAGGTATTCGATACACCAGAGGATATATATAAAGCATCAGATAAGATGTTTGAAGGTGTCATGGGAATAAAACCTGATGATATATATTCTATAAAGGAATCTAGAAAAAGTGAGTATATATATAGGGAATATTCTGAACTGGATAAGAAGAATATTAAATTCACATATCCGGGTAAATATAATTATCCTGAAAGATTGATGAATATATACGATTATCCTTATATAATTTATTATAAAGGAAGTCTGCCACAGTCGGACGTTCCGTCAGTAGCAATTGTCGGGGCAAGGAACTGTACAGAATATGGGAGGTCAGTAGCAGGAAGATTTGCAGAAGATTTTGCAGACATGGGAATTCAGGTTATAAGTGGAATGGCACTTGGGATAGATGCGGCGGCACAGAAAGGTGCTGTTAGAAAAGGCGGTTATAGTATGGCTGTTCTTGGATGTGGGGTTGATATATGTTATCCCAGAACTAATATAGAATTATACACACAACTTGAGTGCAATGGTGGAATTATTTCAGAGTATTCACTGGGGACACCGCCTAAAGCGGGGCTGTTTCCTATGAGAAACAGAATTATTAGTGCAATGTCAGATGCACTTATTGTGGTGGAGGCAAAGCAAAAAAGTGGCTCACTCATAACAGCAGATCAGGCACTTGACCAGAACCGAGATGTTTATGTTGTTCCGGGTAGAATTGGGGATACTCTGTCAGAGGGGTGTCTTAAACTGTTGAAGGAAGGCGCACAGCTGATTACATCACCTAATGATATATGTGCAACGGAATCTATTAACAGATATATTAATTGTAGCAAAAAAGATGACAATTGTATGAATAGTTTGAATAATAATGGTATATTTGAAGAAAAATTTAAAAAATCAGGACTTGCAAGCCCTAAGAATATGGTGTATAGTCAAATCAATTTGTTTCCAGTAAGTCTGGAGATGATAGTTAATAATTCTGGATTGAATCTTGTAGAGGCGGAGGGGATTCTGCTTGAATTAGAGTTAGATGGACTTATAGAAGAGGTTTCTAAGAATTATTATATAAGGAAGCATATTTGATATGGAGGGCTATTAATGCATAAGTATTTGGTTATAGTGGAGTCACCTGCCAAGGTAAAGACTATCAGTAAATTCCTTGGGGCAAACTACAAGGTAATGGCATCACAGGGACATGTAAGAGATCTTCCTAAAAGCCAGATGGGTGTAGATGTTGAACATGATTATGAACCTAAGTATATAACAATCAGAGGGAAAGGAGATATTCTTGCTGCTTTAAGAAAAGAAGCGAAGAAAGCAGATAAAGTATATCTTGCAACCGATCCCGACCGCGAGGGAGAGGCTATTTCATGGCATCTGGCAGCGGCACTTAAGTTAGAAGACAAGGATATATACAGAATAACATTTAATGAGATTACCAAGAATGCTGTTAAGGCATCGCTTAAGGAAGCAAGAAAGATTGATATGAATCTTGTAGATGCACAGCAGGCAAGAAGAGTTCTTGACAGAGTAGTTGGATATGGAATCAGTCCGCTTCTATGGGCTAAGATTAAGAGAGGACTTAGCGCCGGAAGAGTACAGTCAGTTGCATTAAGAATGATATGTGACAGAGAGAATGAGATTGATGCATTTATTCCAGAAGAATACTGGACTATGGAGGCTTCTCTTAATATAAAGGGAGAAAAGAAACCACTTGTTGCAAAGTTTTATGGGGACAGAAACGGAAAAATTGATATTAAGAATGCAGCACAGATGCAGAAGATTCTTGATGAAGTCAAAAACTCTGGTTTCAGTATAGAAAGTGTTAAGAAAAGTGAGAAGATTAAGAAATCTCCACTTCCGTTTACTACAAGTACACTCCAGCAGGAAGCTGCCAAGACACTTAATATGTCTACAAAGAGAACTATGAACATAGCACAGCAGCTTTATGAAGGTGTTGATATTAAGGGCAGAGGAACAGTAGGTCTTATAACATATTTAAGAACAGATTCTACAAGAGTTGCAGATGAGGCAAAAGTTGCTTCAAAAGATTATATCAGTGAGAATTATGGAGAAAAGTATCTTCCACAAAATTCTAATGCCAAGAAGGATGATAAGAAGATTCAGGATGCACATGAAGCAATCAGACCAACTGATCTTTCTTTGTCACCGGCATTAGTTAAGGAATCATTGCAGAGAGATCAGTTCAGACTTTATCAGCTTATATGGAAGAGATTTGTTGCGAGTCAGATGGCACCTGCACAGTATGAGACAACTTCTGTAAGAATAGGAGCTGGTGAATATATATTTACAGTATCAGCATCAAAGATTGTTTTTGATGGATTTATGTCTGTATACAAGACTGATGATGATAATGAAGAAACTAATGCACTTGCTAAAGGACTTGACGAGAATTCAGTCCTTACACTTGATGATGTGAATGGTACACAGCATTTTACACAGCCACCTGCACATTTTACAGAGGCATCACTTGTAAAAGCACTCGAAGAACAGGGAATAGGACGTCCAAGTACTTATGCTCCTACAATATCAACAATAATTGCAAGACATTATGTAATTAAAGAAAATAAAAATCTTTATATATCAGAGCTTGGCAATGCTGTTAATAATATTATGATGACAGCTTTTCCTACTATTGTTGATGTTAAGTTTACAGCTAATATGGAGTCTCTTCTTGATGGTGTTGCTGAGGGAACCGTGGAATGGAAGGAAATTATAAGAAACTTCTATCCGGATCTTAAAATTGCGATTGATGAGGCAGAAAAAGAACTTGAACATGTTAAGATAGAGGATGAGGTTACTGATGTTATATGTGACAAATGCGGCAGAAATATGGTTATTAAGTATGGCCCTCATGGTAAGTTCTTAGGTTGTCCGGGATTTCCTGAGTGTCATAATACCAAGCCTTATCTTGAAAAAATAGGTGTTGCATGTCCAAAATGTGGAAAAGATGTTATATTAAAGAAGACTAAGAAGGGCAGAATGTTTTATGGCTGCGAAGGATATCCAGAGTGCGATTTTGTGTCATGGCAGAAGCCTTCAGATAAGAAATGTCCTAAGTGTGGAGGATACATGATTGAGAAGGGCAGTAAACTTGTATGTGCTGATGAAACCTGCGGATATGTAGAATCAAAGAATGATAAAGAGCAGTAGCTGATATATGTGAATTGCTTTTTAAAAGAAGGATGGGGGATTTACAATGAGTGTTCAGCTTCTCGACAAAACGAGGAAAATTAATAAGCTGCTTCACAATAATCATTCTCACAGAGTGGAATTTAATGATATCTGTGAGGTGCTTAGTGGAATATTAGAGTCGAACATTCTGGTTATAAGCCAGAAGGGTAAGATACTAGGAGCAGCTTCATACAGCGGAATTGACAAAATAGGTGAGCTTATAACAGCTGATACAGGCGGATTTGTT
>OGEP01002681.1_pt1 | contig 14984 bp, 10 predicted proteins | sample 1570721 | NCBI WGS metagenome assembly OGEP01 (sample SAMEA2582131, study PRJEB24529) | metagenome | biome: Human gut stool | place: China | collected 2011 | reverse complement strand
ATGATCCTACTAATCATCTTGATATGGAATCAATTACAGCACTTAACAACGGACTTATTAAGTTCCCTGGTGTTGCACTTTTTACATCTCATGACCATCAGTTTATACAGACAACAGCTAATCGTATTATGGAGATAGTTCCATCGGGACAGCTTATTGATAAGATCACAACATATGATGAATATCTTGAAAGTGATGACATGGCAAGAAAGCGTCAGGGTTTTGCTGAGGCTGCCAGTGATGATGAAGACTAAGACTAAGCAGTGATTCTTAAGCAATACATGAAATTATGAACAGAAAGATGTCACATACCAATGATCCATGATGTATGGGTACGTTAGTATATGTGGCATCTTTCTTGCGTTAAAATAATGGAAATGTTATACTAAATAAGTTATAGATTAAAACACATTAGATTAGAGATGTGTATAAGATTATGATGGAGGATTTGGAAAATTATGGCTTCAAACACTAAGAAGAGCAGAAGTCAAGGCAATAATAGAACATCAAAGAGTAAAACTTCTAAAACAACTGGAGCAAGAACATCAAACGCCAGCAGAACTCCGTCAAAAAAGAGTTCCACAAAGAAGGGTGCAGGTACTGCATCACAGCAGCCACAACCACAGAATAATGCATTAAGAGATGAGATAATCTTATTATTAGCATTTGCATGTACAATAATTTTATTATTAAGTAATTTTAATATGGCTGGTATGGTAGGACAGTCAATTAAGTGGTTTATGTTCGGGCTGTTTGGTATAGCTGCGTATATAATTCCATTTATAGTAGCAGGAAGTATATTGTTTATGCTTGCTAACAAGGACATAATAGGTGTCATGCGTATTAAAGCTGCAGCAGTTTATGTCTTATCCGTGATAACAGCAGCAATATGGCAGAGAATGACTAACAAACCAGATATCAGGGATTCCGTTGGTTCATATTTTACATATTGTTCAGAGCATAAAACAGGCGGTGGTCTGTTTGGAGGAATTTTATGTAAGATACTAAGTCCGCTTGGTATGGCAGGAACTATGGTGATTTTGATTATTCTTGCAATAATATGTGTTATATTGATAACAGAAAAATCATTTATAGGTGGACTAAGGAATGGTGGACACAGGCTTGTAAAAGAAGCAAGAGAAGATTATTCTGCATATAGGGAACATTCTTCAATGAGCAGGAAAGACAGCGGTATGAGTGATGAAGAATATCGTGCTATGAGAGAGAATGAAAAGCATCAGGCAAGAATAAGAAGATTAGAAAAAAAAGAGCAGATCATAGCAGCTAAAAAAGCTAAAGAAGAGGCTATGGCTAATGCGCGTATGAATAATGTTGTAAGAGGAGTGACTAAAGATCTTACAATACAGGATACACAGCCAGAGACAGCTAATCAGGATATAGATATACATGAAATACAGCCTGTAGCCAATGATGATGATGTGTATATGGATGATATATATGATCCACTGATCATACCAGAAAAGCATAACAACATAAACAGAACTTCTGATATATGGGAAGTGCATAGTGACAGGCAGGATAACGATAATACAGCTTTGGATCATGGTATGTCATATGATGAAACAATAAGTACAAGAGAAGACGATTACGAAGAACATGATACAGAATATCCGGATGAAAAAGAGAAGGAACTGACAGAATATGATCCCGAGGTATCGGAGGAATACAATGCTGATATATATGACACAGCGGATGAAGGAAATATATATAATGAAAAAAATGCATATAATGATGCAGATGTATATGATACCGAGGAGATATGCGATACAGCAGATGATATAAATCATGATGAGAATATAACATCGTATGATAATGAGGAAGTAAGCAGTACAGTAAGCACACAACATAATAAGCAGGCTGTTTCACAAAAAACTGCCAGCAATATTATGCCAGAAGCTGCAAGGCATGTCAGGGAATATAAGTTTCCACCTGTGAGTCTGCTTAACAGAAACACAAAGTCATCATCTGCTAATCTTGAACGCGAAAACAGAAATACAGCAATCACGCTTAAGCAGACACTCCAGAATTTCGGTGTTAAGGTAGATATAACAGATATAAGCTGTGGACCTGCGGTTACAAGATATGAATTAAAACCAGAGCTTGGTGTTAAGGTGAGTAAGATAGTTTCGCTTGCAGATGATATTAAACTAAGTCTGGCAGCTGCGGACATAAGAATAGAAGCTCCTATTCCAGGTAAGTCGGCTATTGGTATTGAGGTTCCTAACAAGGAAGCCGGCAGTGTGTATTTAAGAGAACTTATTGAAAATGAAGCATTTAAGAATAACCAATCTAAGATTGCATTTGCAGCTGGAAAGGATATAGCTGGCAAGACGATAGTAGCAGATATAGCTAAAATGCCTCATCTTCTTATTGCAGGAGCAACAGGTTCAGGTAAATCAGTATGTATAAATACAATCATCATGAGTATTTTATATAAAGCAAGACCAGATGAAGTTAAAATGATCATGGTGGATCCTAAGGTAGTTGAGCTTAGTACATATAACGGAATACCACATCTTCTTCTCCCTGTTGTCACAGATCCTAAGAAGGCAGCAGGCGCACTTAACTGGGCAGTCAACGAGATGACGAAACGATATAAGCTTTTTGCTGATATGGGAGTACGTAATCTTAAAGGATATAATGATGCAGTCGGAAAGATGGATGTTAAGGAAGGAGAGGCCCCTGTTGAAAAACTACCTCAGATAGTTATAATTGTTGATGAACTTGCGGATCTTATGATGGTTGCACCAGGAGAAGTGGAAGATGCTATATGCAGGCTTGCACAGCTTGCAAGGGCAGCGGGCATACATATGGTTATTGCAACGCAGAGGCCATCCGTTAACGTAATTACGGGACTTATCAAGGCTAATGTTCCATCAAGGATCGCATTTTCAGTATCATCAGGTGTTGATTCCAGAACTATTCTGGATATGAATGGAGCTGAAAAACTTCTTGGTAAAGGAGATATGCTGTACTTCCCATCTAACATTCCTAAGCCTATAAGAGTGCAGGGAGCCTTTGTATCGGATGAAGAAGTATCAAGAGTTGTTGATTTTCTTAAGGAAAATATGACAGAGGAAGCACAATATGATGAGAGCATAGCAGAAACTGTTGCACAAAAGACATCAGATAGTGCTGCTGTTGACAGGCAGGATGACAAAGATACCCTGTTTGAGGATGCAGGAAGGTTTGTTATAGAAAGAGAAAGAGGCTCTATAGGTATGCTGCAAAGACAGTTTAAGATAGGCTTTAACAGGGCAGGAAGAATCATGGATCAGCTTTCAGATGCAGGTGTAGTAGGACCTGAGATAGGAACAAAGCCAAGAAAAGTTCTTATGGATAAGGAAGAGTTTGAGGCCTATATAAATAGTGCAGGTTCATGAGTGCAGGGTAAATAAAGAGTAATACATGCTATAATAAGCACAAAAGAAATAAACTAAAAAGAAAACAAATACTTTGTGGGTGTCACATATGACACGGAAAGGATAAAGACATGGCAGTAAAGAGTGATATCGAAATCGCACAGGAAGCAAAATTATTAAATATTAAGGATGTAGCGGCTAAGGTAGGAGTTACAGAGGATGAACTTGAAATGTATGGTAAATATAAGGCCAAGTTATCTGATGAACTTATACACAGGGTTGAAAACAAAGAAGATGGAAAGCTTGTTCTTATAACAGCTATCAATCCAACTCCAGCAGGTGAAGGAAAGACTACTATAAGTCTTGGACTTACAGAAGCCTTATGTCAGAGAGGAGTTAATGCAATAGCTGCATTAAGAGAACCATCACTTGGACCATGTTTTGGCATAAAGGGTGGAGCAGCAGGAGGCGGATATGCACAGGCTGTTCCAATGGAGGATCTTAATCTGCATTTTACGGGTGATTTCCATGCCATAACATCAGCTAATAATCTTTTAGCAGCCATGTTAGATAATCATATCCATCAGGGTAATGCACTTGGCATAGATACTAAGCGTATTGTCTGGAAAAGATGTATGGATATGAATGACAGAACGTTAAGAAATATCGTTATAGGACTTGGCGATAAGCCAAATGGTGTTGTAAGAGAAGATCATTTTATTATAACAGTTGCATCAGAAATCATGGCTATATTATGTCTTGCAGAAGACATGAAGGATTTAAAAGAAAGACTTTCAAAGATAATAGTTGCATATAATTATGCAGGAGAACCAGTAACAGCATCTGATCTTAAAGCAACAGGAGCTATGGCAGCCCTTTTAAAGGATGCTATAAAGCCTAATATGATACAGACACTTGAAGGTACACCAGTGCTTGTACATGGAGGACCATTTGCTAACATAGCCCATGGCTGTAACTCAGTAAGAGCAACTAAGCTTGCTATGAAGCTTGCAGATGTAGCAGTTACAGAGGCTGGTTTCGGAGCTGATCTTGGAGCTGAGAAGTTCTTTGATATAAAGTGTAGAAAAGCAGGACTTAAACCAGCGGCAACAGTTATTGTAGCAACAGTTAAGGCATTAAAATACAATGGTGGTGTTCCTAAGGCTGAACTTGGAAAAGAAAATATGGAAGCCTTAAAGAAGGGTATAGTTAACCTTGATAAGCATATCGAGAATGTGCATAAGTATGGAGTACCTGTTATTGTAACATTGAATTCATTTATTACAGATACACAGGAAGAATATGAATTCATTAAAAAACACTGTGAAGATTTAGGATGTGAGTTCGCGCTCTCAAATGTATGGGCTAAAGGCGGAGAAGGCGGACAGGAGCTTGCTGATAAGGTGCTTAAGACTTTAGAAAACAAGAAGAGTGATTTTAAACCATTATATGAGGATGAACTTCCACTTGAAGATAAAATATTAAAGATTGCAAAAGAAATATATGGTGCTGATGGTGTAACATATGATGCCAAGGCTAAAAAAGAGCTTGATCATATTACACAGATGGGATTTGGCAGCTTCCCAGTATGTATGGCTAAGACACAGTATTCACTTTCTGATGATGCGGCTAAGCTTGGAAGACCAGAAGGCTTTACTATCAATATAAGAGAGGTATATGTTGATGCAGGTGCAGGCTTTGTGGTTGCGCTTACAGGAAAGGTGCTTACTATGCCAGGTTTACCTAAGGTACCAGCAGCGGAAGGTATAGACTATGATGAAAAAGAAGAAAGAATAACAGGATTATTCTAATTGGCAGATATGATGTTGAATGTTTATCGGGAGGACTAATTATGCAGCTTAAGAATATATTGGACATATGTGCGGATAATGAAATAGAAAAGTTTGAATATACATTATTAAAGGGCAGTGTTGATACAGATGTTACCGGTATTGCATCAGATTCAAGAAAAGTAACAGATGGTGGAATATTTGTATGTATTGTAGGAGCAGTGAGTGACGGACATAAGTATATAGGGCAGATTAAGGATAAGGCAGCTGTCATAGTTGTACAGAAGGGCTCTGATTATGAGGTTCCATCTGGTGATGTTACGTTAATAGAATGTGATAACACAAGACTTGCACTTGCACTTATGTCAGCTGCATTTTATGGTAATCCTGACAAGAAGCTGTTCACTATAGGTATTACTGGAACGAAGGGTAAGACAACTACAACTTATATGATCAAGAATGTTTTATGTGCATGTGGAATAAAAACAGGTCTTATAGGAACTATAGAAACTGTGATAGGTGATGAAACGATTCCTTCATGTAATACAACGCCAGAGTCTCTACAGATCCATGAAACATTCCGTAAGATGGTTGATGCAGGCTGCAAGGCTGTGGTTATGGAGGTCTCTTCACAGGGACTTAAGCTTGATAGAACAGCTGGTATTATGTTTGATATAGGTGTGTTTACTAATCTTGAACCAGACCATATAGGACCTGATGAGCATGCTTCGTTTGAAGAATATCTTGAATGTAAGGCTAAACTTTTTAAGCAATGCAGGACAGGAATAGTGAATGCTGATGATAAGCATACGAAAGATATATTAAAGAATTCTATATGTATGACAGAAAGCTATGGAGTGTCAGAGGCAGCAGACATAAGGGCTGTGGATGTTAAGCTGCTTCATGAACCGGGAAAGATTGGCCTTACATATAAGTGTCAGGGACTTATCAATATGGACGTTGCATTATCACTTCCTGGAATGTTTTCAGTATATAATTCGTTATGTGCAATAGCAGTTACAAGGCATTTTAACGTGGATAAGGATATAGTTGAAAATGTGTTAAAGGATGTAAAGGTAAAGGGAAGAATAGAACTTGTAAAAGTTTCTGATAAATTCACACTTATGATAGATTATGCACACAACGCCATGTCACTTGAAAGTATTCTTAAAACATTAAAAGAATACAATCCACACAGACTTATCTGTCTTTTTGGATGCGGTGGAAACCGTTCAAGGGAGAGAAGGTTTGAGATGGGTGAAGTATCAGGAAAATATGCAGATCTTACTGTAATAACGTCAGATAATCCAAGATTTGAGGAGCCAGAAGCTATTATGGAGGATATCAAGACAGGTATAAGTAAAACTGATGGTAAACATATTGATATAGTAGATAGAAAAGAAGCTATAAAATATGTTATTGAGCATGGAGAACCAGGAGATATTATAGTACTTGCAGGTAAGGGACATGAAGATTATCAGGAAATAAAAGGTGTTAAGTATCCAATGGATGAGAGAGTGCTTATAGCTGAAGTACTTGATGAATTAAAGGAGAAAAATGTACGCTGATATTATAATTGATATATCACATGAACAGCTTGATAAAACATTTCAGTATGCAATACCCCCTGAACTAGAAGGCATATTAGAGATAGGCAGTGTGGTAAGAGTTCCTTTTGGCAAAGGAAACAGGCAACTGACAGGTTATGTTATTTCAATGACACAGGAGCCTTCTTATGATGTTAACAGGATTAAATTCATAGAAGGTATAGCTGACAAACGTGTCAATGCAGCAACAGATATGATCAAGCTGGCTTTCTGGTTAAAGACTCATTATGGTTGTACCATGAACCAGGCATTAAAGACAGTTATTCCTGTTAAAGATAAGATAAATCAGAAGGTTAAGAGGGCAGTGTGTCTTAATATAGATGAAGATAAGGCAAGAGAGCTTCTTTTGATATATAAAAAAAAGGCAAAGGCTAAGCACAGGCTTTTAGAAGCGCTTATAGAAGAGCCTGTTATAGATAGTGAGATAGTAAGAAGTAAGCTTAATATATCTTCATCCACGGTAAAAGCTATGGAAGAGGATAAGGTTATCATCGTTAAAACAGAGGAATATTATCGAAATCCTGTTTCTGATAAAAAAGTGTTTGGCAAGGATGTAGTGCTTAACGAGGAACAAAGAGCAGCGGTACAAAGTATCATAGCTGATTATAATAACAGGATTTATAAAACTTATCTTATACATGGTGTGACTGGAAGTGGTAAGACTGAGGTATACATGGATGTTATAGAGCATGTTATAGCCAGCGGAAGACAGGTTATTATGCTTATACCCGAGATTGCACTTACTTTTCAGACTGTACAAAGATTCTATCACAGATTTGGAGACAAGGTTTCTATTATTAATTCACGTATGTCTAAGGGTGAAAGATATGATCAGTTTTTACGTGCACTAAAAGGTGAGGTAAGTATAATGATAGGACCAAGATCAGCACTTTTTACACAGTTTCCTAATCTTGGCCTTATTGTTATAGATGAGGAACATGAAGGCGCTTACAGATCTGAACAGCTTCCAAGATATCATGCGGTTGAAACTGCCATACATATAGCAAAGGAACATAATGCATCGGTTATACTTGGTTCAGCGACTCCATCTATAGATAGCTTTTACAGGGCTAAAAACGGTGAGTTTAAGCTGCTTACATTAAAAAACAGGGCAGGAAAAAGTGAATTGCCGCAGGTATATATATCGGATATGAGAAAAGAACTGAAGTCTGGTAACAGAACTATATTTTCTCTAAAGCTTCAGGAGCTTATACGTGACCGGCTCGATAAGAAAGAACAGATAATGTTGTTCCTTAATAAACGTGGAACAGCTGGATTTGTATCATGCAGAGCCTGTGGATATGTCTGTAAGTGTCCACATTGTGATGTTTCCATGACTGCACATCGTAACGGAAGGCTTGTATGTCATTACTGTGGCTATGAAACACCGCAGGTTAAGATATGTCCGGAATGTGGTTCAAGATATATATCAGGCTTTAAGGCAGGAACAGAGGCTGTTGAAGATGCAGTACATAAGATGTTTCCGGATGCAACAGTACTGCGTATGGATTTGGATACGACCAAAGGAAAAGATGGACATGAACATATATTGAATGCATTTGCAACACAGCAGGCAGACGTTCTTGTAGGAACGCAGATGATAGTCAAGGGACATGATTTTCCAAAGGTTACACTTGTTGGTATAGTTGCAGCAGATATGTCACTTTATTCAGGAGATTACAGGGCAGTTGAAAGAACATTCCAGCTTGTAACTCAGGCAGCCGGCAGGGCTGGAAGAGGTGTAAGAAGGGGCGAAGTGGTTATACAGACGTATTCACCAGATAATTATGGTATAATATGCGCAGCCAGCCAGGATTACACAGGCTTCTATGATAAAGAAATAGCATATAGAAAAATGCTTTCATATCCACCTGTAAGTAATATGATTAAAATAAATATCAGTTCAGAAGATGAGAATAAGCTTTTGAAAGCTGCAGAAAATATAAAGCAGCTGCTTGAGAAAAAGACAGAAAAGCTTTCAGAAAATATAAAGCTTCTTGGTCCATCGAATGCACCTATATATAAAATAAGTGATGTATACACTAAAATAATATATTTAAGAAGTGCTGATTTTAGCAGGCTTTCATATCTTATGGACTGCATAGATAAATACATACAGGATAATGATATGTTTAAAAATATAAGCATCCAGTATGATGTTAACTAGTACATCGTTTCGAAAACGATGTACCAGATATTTACAACAATTAATGATTATAAATAATGTTAAAACGGAGGAATAATAATGGCGATAAGAAATATAAGAACTCTTGGTGATGAGATACTAAGAAAAAAGGCAAAAGAAATAACAGAAATGACACCAAGAATACAGGAACTTATTGATGATATGTTTGAGACAATGTATGATGCGAATGGTGTTGGACTTGCAGCACCACAGGTTGGCATAAGAAAAAGACTGGTTGTTATTGATTGTGGCGATGACCCAATAGTACTCATTAACCCAGTAGTGCTTGAAACAAGCGGTTCACAGACAGGACAGGAGGGCTGTCTTAGTGTTCCAGGTAAATCAGGTATAGTTACAAGACCATCATATGCTAAGGTAAAGGCACTTAATGAAGATATGGAGGAGATTATTGTTGAAGGTGAAGAACTTCTTGCAAGATGTCTGCTCCATGAGATAGATCATCTTGATGGAATAATGTATGTTGATAAGGTTGAGGGAAAGCTGCTTGATACTGAAATGGAGGATGAAGAATAGTGAAGGTTATATTTATGGGGACGCCTGACTTTGCGGTCGGCACACTTAAAGCACTTGTAGAAGCAGGACATGAGGTGGCAGCAGTAGTAACACAGCCAGACAAACCAAAGGGAAGAAGCAAAGAGCTTGTGTTTTCACCTGTTAAGCAGGAGGCTGTAAAGCTTGGGATAGAAGTGCTGCAGCCAGAAAAAGCAAGAAATGAAGAGTTTATAGAAAAGCTAAGAACATATAATGCAGATATATTTGTAGTTGTTGCTTTTGGACAGCTGCTTCCAAAAAGTATAATAGATATGCCACGCTTTGGATGTGTAAATGTACATGCATCATTACTTCCAGAATATAGAGGTGCATCTCCTATACAGTGGGCAGTTATAGATGGATGTGAATATTCAGGTGTCACGACTATGAAGATGGATGAAGGACTTGATACAGGTGATATTCTTCTTGTTAAAAAAGTGAAGCTTGATAAGAAAGAAACAGGTGGAAGCCTTTTTGACAGATTAAGCATAGTTGGTGCAGAGCTGCTTATAGAAACATTGAAAGGACTTGAAGAGGGGACAATAACGCCAGTAAAACAGGATGATTCAAAAAGTTCATATGTAACGATGTTGAAGAAGTCTATGGGTGAGCTTGATTTTAGTAAGCCAGCACATGATATAGAATGTCTTATAAGAGGACTTAATCCATGGCCAAGTGCGTATACACATTACAATGGTAAAATGTTAAAAATATGGGATGCAGATGTTGTACATAACATATCAGATATAGCTGATTCATCTAAGTTTAATGATATAGAGCAGGAAATACAATGTGATGCCAACATCGCACCTGCAACTGTATGCTATGTAGATAAAAAAAGACTTATAGTTAAATGCGGAGTTGATTATTTAAGTCTCAATGAAGTACAGCTTGAAGGCAAGAAAAGGATGAAAACAGATGCATTTTTACTTGGCTGCAGGGTTGAAGCAGGAACGGTTTTGGGTGCAGATTAGTATAGGATGTTTAATACTACTATGAAAGGGCATATTTTATATGGAAGTTAACTTAAGGGCAGTAGTGCTTGATATACTTACGGAGATAGAGAAAGAAGGAGAATTTTCCCACATAACTATTAATAATGCTCTCTCAAAGTATCAGTATCTGGACAGAGCACAAAGAGCATTTATAAACAGACTTGCATTAGGTACTATTGAATGCAGGATAGAGCTTGACTACATAATTAATCAGTTTTCTAAAACACCTGTTAATAAAATGAAACCAGTAATAAGGCGTATTATGAGAATGGCAGTATACCAGCTTATATACATGGAGAATATACCTGATTCAGCAGCCTGTAATGAGGCGGTAAAGCTTGCAGCTAAAAGAGGTTTTACAGGACTTAAGGGCTTTGTTAACGGAGTGCTGAGAAATATATCACGTAACAAAGAAAATATTGTATATCCAGATATGGTACAGGAACCACAAAAATATCTGTCGGTGAAATATTCAATGCCGGAATGGATAATAAATATGTGGATGGAATATATGTCTTATGAAGATGTTAAGAGTATTCTTGCTGGTATGAAAAAAGATAAAAAGACATATATCAGATGTAATACATTAAAGGGTGGCGTTAAACACATAAAGGATGTGTTAGAGAAAGAGGGAGTTACAGTTAATGCTGTCCCTGACATACCATATGCATATGAAATATCAGGATATGATCATCTGACGGCACTTGAAAGCTTTAATGAAGGATTGTATCAGATACAGGATATAAGTTCAATGGCAGCAGGAGAGTATGTTTTGCCCTCAATAGACAGCCTCATAGTAGATGTGTGTGCTGCACCTGGTGGAAAGTCGGTAAATGCAGCACTGAAGGCAGTGGAATCTGCATATGCGAATATAAAAGATATTCCTGATGATGGTGTTGAAGAAAATATCATTAAAAGCATAACAGGAAGAGTTATATCAAGAGATGTATCCGATTATAAAGTATCATTAATAGATGATAATATAGAAAGACTTGGAATATCTAATATAGATGTCCAGGTATATAATGCATTAGATAAGGATGATAGTCTTGTTGGAAAAGCTGATATAGTAATAGCCGACCTTCCTTGTTCAGGACTTGGAATCATGGGACGTAAGCCTGATATAAGATATAATATAAGTCCTGAAAAAATATCTGATATAATCAGGCTTCAAAGAGATATACTAGAGGTTGTAAGCATGTATGTAAAGCCAGGTGGTACACTTGTGTATAGTACATGTACTATTAACCGGTCAGAAAATGAGGATAATGCAGACTGGATATGCACAAGCCTTGGTTTTACCAGGGATGGAGAGTATGTTCAGATGCTGCCATCACCTGATAAGGATAATGATGGCTTTTTTGTTGCAAGGCTAATAAAAAACAGTTAATGCACACAGAAATGAGGTATATATGGAAAAAATTGATATAAAGTCGCTTAACTATGATGAACTGGCAGATTATATTGTCAGCATTGGTGAAAAAAAGTTCAGGGCGGCACAGTTATATTCATGGATGCATGAAAAACTTGCCTGTAGTTATGATGAGATGACTAATATATCAGATAAGTTAAAGAAAGTTCTAAAAGAAAATACTTTGTATACATGTCTTGAACCAGTAAGGGTACAGGAGTCCCAAATAGATGGTACAAAGAAATACCTTTTCAGATTATATGATGGTAATCTTATAGAAAGTGTATTTATGAGGTATCATCATGGCAATTCAGTATGTATATCTTCACAGGTAGGATGTAAAATGGGATGCAGATTCTGTGCATCAACACTTAATGGATGTGTAAGAAATCTTGAACCATCAGAGATGCTTGATCAGATATACAGAATACAGAGTCTTACAGGTGAACGTGTAAGTAATATAGTTATTATGGGTTCTGGTGAGCCTATGGACAACTATGATAATGTTGTAAAGTTCCTTGGACTTATAAACAGTGATAAAGGACTTAATATAAGTCAGAGAAATATCACTGTTTCAACATGTGGATTAGTGCCAAGGATAAAACAGTTAGCAGAACTTAAACTGCAGATAACGCTGGCAATATCGCTTCATGCACCAAACGATGAACTAAGAAAAACGATGATGCCTATAGCTTATACATATAGTATAGAACAGATTATGGATGCATGCAGATACTATCTTTCACAGACAGCAAGAAGAATATCCTTTGAGTATAGCCTTGTTAAAGGAGTGAATGATTCGCCAGAGTGTGCAAGGCAGCTTATAAAGCTTGTTCATGGTATGAACTGTCATATTAATCTTATTCCGGTTAATCCTATTAAGGAAAGAGATTATGAGCAGTCTGAAAAGAATTCAATACATAATTTTAAAGAAATACTAGAAAAGGCAGGGGTGAATGTCACTATAAGACGTGAAATGGGACGTGATATAGATGGTGCCTGCGGGCAGCTAAGACAGAACCATATAGAAGGAATGTTATAGACATATTTTAAATAATTATAAAAGCGGTTGAAATATATCGCTTTTTTTGGATGTTTATGATAAAATGCTACTGTTCGGGGTCGTGATTTACAGATTGTGTATAAAAGGCTGCTGAACTATATGGGAGATTTTTTCCTGTAATGTTAAAAGTATATAGGCATATACTTATTGAAAAGAGAATGGAGAGAGAGATGAACGCATTTGCAAAGACGGATGTTGGAATTGAAAGAGCCGTCAATCAGGATTATGTCTATACAAAGCTTGATAATATAGGGTGTCTGCCAAACATTTTTGTTGTTGCTGATGGCATGGGTGGTCACAAGGCTGGAGATATGGCATCAAAATATACAGTAGATACACTTATTGAGTTATTAAAGCAATCAGCAGGTATGGATCCGCTTGATGCGGTTGATGATAATATTAAGCTTGTTAATACGCTGCTTTTAAAGAAAGCAGGAGAGTCAGAAGAGTATGAAGGAATGGGAACAACCCTTGTAGTTGCCAGTATTTTTGGAAGCACTTTAAGAGTTGCTAACGTAGGTGACAGCAGACTTTATGTTATAGGAGAAGATATAACACAGATAACAAGGGATCATTCGCTTGTTGAAGAGATGGTACAGCTTGGCCAGATAGACAGAAAAGCAGCAAGAACACATGAGAAAAAGAACTACATAACCAGGGCAATCGGTGGATGTGAGACTGTGGAGGCAGAAATGTTTTCAGTGGATCTTAACGATAATGATATTATTCTTATGTGCTCAGATGGGCTTACTAATATGCTTGAAGATTCAGAGATATTTCACATTGTCAAAGAAAGCGCTGATATTAAAACAGCAGCTGACAGCCTTGTTAAAAAGGCTAATTATAATGGTGGCAAAGATAATATATCAGTAGTATTGATTGAACCATAAGTTGGAAAGGTAAAGAATCATGTTAAGAGAAGGAATGTTTTTAGCCGACAGATATGAAATAATTGAACAGATAGGTACGGGTGGAATGGCTGATGTTTATAAAGCCAAGTGTCATAAGCTTAACAGATATGTTGCTATTAAGGTTATGAAATCTGAATTCAGCCAGGATAAGACATTTGTCAGCAAGTTCTGGGCAGAGGCACAGTCAGCTGCAGGACTTGTCAATCCTAATGTTGTCAATGTATATGATGTTGGCGTTGAGAATGGAATATATTATATTGTTATGGAACTTGTGGAGGGCATAACTCTTAAGAAATATATAGAGAAGAGAGGCAGGCTTCCATATAAAGAAGCTGTCAGCATAGCAATACAGGTTGCTAATGGTATGGATGCAGCACATAAGCACAATATTGTCCACAGAGATATTAAGCCACAGAATATTATTATCTCAAAAGAGGGCAAAGTAAAGGTTACAGATTTTGGAATAGCTAAGGTTGCATCATCAGCTACTATTAACACATCAGCATCTATGGGTTCAGTGCATTATATTTCGCCTGAGCAGGCAAGAGGTGGATATTCAGATGAGAGAAGTGATATATATTCACTTGGTATAACTCTTTTTGAAATGCTCACAGGAACAGTGCCTTTTGATGGTGATTCAGCAGTATCAGTAGCTGTCCAGCATATACAGGATAGTATACCACTGCCTTCACAGCTTGTAGAAGGTGTACCTGTAAGTGTAGATAAGATTGTGCTTAAGTGTACGCAGAAAAAGACAGATAGAAGATATCAGTCAGCAGCAGAACTGATAGTTGACCTTAAAAAGTCACTTGTTATGCCAGATGAAGATTTTGTCAGAATGGGTTCTGCATATGATAGTGTATTAAAGAAGGATGAAGAAGAATATAAGTAAAAAATGCCACATAATCAGGAATTTATTTTTACACTTTACAATAAACGTGTGATTTAAAATCCACTTTAACATGTATAATAAAGAAAATAGATCTGACCATAGAGCAATTTCAGGTTTCCCAGAATCTCCTTTCTGCTCTATGGACAGTCTTTCAAGAAAGTAGCATTTACTTTGATCAAGACAGTTACTTTGAAT
>OGEP01002680.1_pt1 | contig 14984 bp, 21 predicted proteins | sample 1570721 | NCBI WGS metagenome assembly OGEP01 (sample SAMEA2582131, study PRJEB24529) | metagenome | biome: Human gut stool | place: China | collected 2011 | reverse complement strand
CCCCATTTTTAAGGGTGCAAATTTACAAAAACATTTGTTTAGTTGAGCAAAAAGCTAAGACTTTTAATCGGAATCATGTGAAGTTAACGATTATAAATAGCTGTCGGCCTAAACAAAACGGAAATCTCCTTGTTTTAGTGGGAAATAAAAAAGCACTCAATTATGAATTACGGTATCAGTATTTTATTCAGAGCAATCCCTTTGGCGATGGCACTCTTTTGCTTCGGATACGGAGCGTTTATTTATGGTTATGGAGATGCAGGAAACCGGGTCGTAGCAGGTCCTGTCGTGTTTTCACTTGGTATGATATGTATTGCACTGTTTTGTACAGCTGCCACTATTATCCGGCAAATCATACATACCTATAATGAAACAACAAAATACATTTTACCTATTGTAGGATATTTGGCAGCTCTAATCACTGTTATCAGCGGTATCTGTATTTTCAGTAATGCGACCTCTCCTTCCGCCTTTGTCGCAGGTCATGTAATAACCGGTGTAGGATTTATCACGGCTTGCGTAGCTACTGCCGCTACCTCTTCTACCCGATTCTCTTTGATTCCGGAAAACTCTAAAGCAACAGGAAATGAGGTCCCACAAGGAGCGTTTTCTGTGGGTCAGAGACGAGCAATGATCATTCTTGCAATCGTCATATCTATTATTGCATGGGTATGGGCATTCGTTTTATTAGGCAACAGCCACTCTCATCCTGCTTATTTTGTCGCAGGACACGTAATGGTAGGGCTTGCTTGTATTTGTACCAGCCTCATAGCATTGGTGGCTACTATTGCTCGTCAGGTGCGAAATGATTATTCGGAAAAAGAACGGAATAAATGGCCGAAACTAGTTTTATTAATGGGATCTATTTCTTTTGTATGGGGATTATTCGTTATTTTGGCAGATTCGGGGAGTGCAAACGGTACCACCGGATATATCATGCTTGGACTGGGTCTTGTATGTTATAGTATTTCCAGTAAAGTAATTCTGTTGGCAAAGATATGGAGACGGGAATTTAAACTAGCCAACCGCATCCCTATGATTCCGGTATTAACAGCATTGACTTGTTTATTCCTGGCTGCTTTCGTATTCGAACTCGCTACCGTACATGCAGATTATTTCATTCCGGCACGTGTTCTAGTAGGATTAGGGGCTATCTGCTTCACACTATTTTCTATCGTTAGCATACTGGAAAGCGGTACTTCTTCTAAATAAAAATATAGCGTCACTATCCTAAACACATAGTGACGCTATTCGAGATATATGGTGACGCTATTTTAACGGGATAACGTCACTATTTTATTTTTTTAATTTCACTTCATAGACATCATTTCTACGATCTTTCAAATTGCGTACACTACCGTATGTATGTAACGCACTCAATAAATCCAGATCGACATCCGAAACCAATATCATTTCTGTATTCGGAGTCGCTTCCGCTCGTTTTCCGTCTGTCGGAAAAGCAAAATCACACGGAGTAAATACACCCGATTGGGCATACTGAATATCCATATTGTGTACGCGGGGGAGATTTCCCACGCTGCCTGCAATGACAACAAAACATTCATTTTCGATCGCACGCGCCTGAGCACAGACACGAACGCGGGAATAGGCATTTTGTGTATCCGTCAGGAAAGGTACAAACAATATCTGCATTCCTTGATCTGCCATTAGCCGGGAGAGTTCCGGAAACTCTACATCATAGCAAATCAAAACACCAATCTTAGCACAATCTGTATCAAAGGTTTGTAGTAATTTTCCCCCACTCAATCCCCAACTTTTGATTTCATCCGGAGTGACGTGCATTTTTTCATACATTTCGTATGTTCCGTCGCGACGGCAAAGGAATCCTACATTATAAAGCAGCCCGTCTTCTTTCACATAGGGCATACTACCGGTAATAATGTTTATATTATAGCTAATAGCCAGATTTATAAACCGATCACGAATCTCATCGGTATATTTTGCCAATCCGCGAATAGCCTGCGATTCTCCTTTATCATTATACTTCGACATTAAAGGCGCATTAAAGTATTCCGGGAAAAGAACAAAATCACTTTTATAGTCTGATACTGCATCTACAAAAAATTCTACCTGTTCGAACAGATCATCCAGTGTTTTATAACTACGCATCTGCCATTGTACCAAACCTACGCGAACAGTAGTTTTTGGATTGATATATTCTTGTGTAGGAGGTTGATAATAGATATTATCCCACTGTAACAAACAGGCATAATGTTTAGACTCCTCATCATTCGGCAAATAATTAGTCATTACCTTGCGGACATGGAAATCATTTGATAATTGGAACGTAAGCACCGGATCGTAAATATCACGTTGACGTACCCGTTCGATATATTCTTTTGGACGCATCTTGTCAGCATATTTATGATAATTCGGAATACGGCCGCCGAACATAATGGCTTTCAGGTTCAATGTTTCGCATAGTTCTTTGCGATATTCATACATACGTCGCGCCAGACGCAATCCGCGATATCCGGGGTGAATAAATACCTCTATGCCATACAGAATATTCCCCTCAGGATTATGCGTATTAAATGTTTCCTTACCCGTGACTTGTGCATACGTATGGTCATTCTTCACCTTATCATAATCAACAATAATAGAAAGAGCGCAACCTACAATTTTGTCGTCAACCACTGTAACAATCTGTCCTTCCGGAAAAATATTGATTAATTTCTGAATCTGTTTATGGGTCCAGAACACATCGCTACCGTCAGAATAAACACGAGTAAACGATTGGGATAATTGTGCGTAATCTTCTATTTGAAGATTACGTATCTGCACTTTATTAATTTTAATCGGATGTTGTTCCATAACAATACGTGTTTTTATTTTAAAGTAACTACAAAGGTATGGCTAATCTTACAATTATGTTTTCAAAGTAAGGAATTTTAATACATAGAAAAAGTTTCATTTAATATCAGCAAATCACCTTTCAGCATAACCACCTAAAAAATAGCCTATTACAACACTACTACTTTTTTGCCGCTAAAAGATTAAACACATAATAGCGGTTTCCGAAAGACGTATGTTTAGCCATAAATCCCATTGCAGAAAGTTTCAAGCTTAATTGACGCGCAGACACATCTTTCAAAGCTGCCGAATTAAATTTACGCATCACCTGAAATATCTCAGCCGTTGTCAACCAAATACCTTTTTCCATTTCAAGAGGATGACGGAAGCAACAATGAAACACATCTTCCAGCAAGGATTGGCGATAATATGTCTTGTTATGCTTCTGTAAAACCTTTTCCTCCTCCTACTCAAATAATCCAGTGCACCGGATTTCAGTTCCTCTTTCAACTGTGCATATAGCTGCTTGTGCTCCACAGGTTTCTCCGAAATAGGTTTCACTACTTCCACACATAAGAAACGACGGCTTCCTGTTGGATCAGTCAACACTTGATAGGAATTCGTTGTAGCGATAAAAGAAGCAAGTCGTGGCTCATTCACCCATCCCAATCGTTTACCACGAAAAACAGGTATATTCACCATTTGAAGCAGATTCTTTAATGTAGCCTGTTGACTCTCTTTAACCTTATCGAATTCATCTAAATTAATCAATCCGTTTTTCACCAACTTCTTCTCCGGTGAACTGCCCACTGCTAAATTCAGATTATCAATAAAATAATGCCGTAGCGAGTCAGGCATCAGTAATCGACAAAAGGTACTTTTACTTAACCCCTGCTTTCCGCTTATCAATACAGGAGTAAGCGCATTGGCGTGCAGCCGTTCTTCTCCACTCCACTGTGACAACATTGCCCGCAACCAGCAATGTCCACCTTTCAGCCATATTTCATTATCAGAAACACGTAATAATAAAGGCAGCACACGATCTATTCCATCCCACTCCGGCAATTCCTTCACATAAAGATGAAAAGGATTATAAGATTCCACTTTATTTGACAGAACCATAGTAGGTACATCTCCTCTCCAGCAAGGTATTCCTTCCAAACGGGCATCTACAATAATCCCATTCATTTCACGCTCATCAATAGGCCGATAACCACTTTTTCCATTCTTCTCTTTATATTCCGTAGCTCCTGTCAGAGTGTTATAGCGAAAAACGAAATTGTTATTCAAATATTCCTTTATTTGTAACATCAGCGTTTGACTCCATTTTTTTGATTCATCTGCCTTCTCATGAGTTTTTTCAACTATCTTTGGCTTTTTCGTAACTTTTTGTTCCACGATTTTGGATACTTCACAATTTGCTATCAGTTTCTGCATTTGTTGCTTCGGTGTAAACAATCGTTTTATTGCTTCTACCATTTCTCTAATCATTGCTTTCATACTTTTTTTAGTTATTACGAGAATTGAGATACAAAAGTATATTACCAAAGCACTGATCTGCAAATATATTCATTCAGTATTTCTATAAAAATAAGCTAACTAAAACAAACCGTCAAAGTATTGTTTTTGATCAGATTAATTCGTAATTTTGTCCCATCATATTAGTCGTAGCACATATCGTGCAATAGCTATCGCACATTATGTGCAACAACTATCCCACAATATATGAGTTAACTGTTGCACATAATGTGAGCTAACCAATAGGAAGGCACAAAATATAAAAACGACTGCGTAAATCTGTTAACTGATACGCACAATGCTATTAATAAATGAAAGCTTTATACGATTTCTTCCGTACCCCGCAACCCAAAGACTCAAATAAGGTAAGATATCATGCCCGGTTAGTGGTCAGAGACACCATCACGTTAGAAGAGATAGCAGAAAATATCGAATCCAGAAGTAGCTTACGACAAAGTGATGTTACAGGAACTTTTATAGAGTTCGCTAATATCTTCAAACAGGAATTATCCAATGGAAACAGCATTCACATTGATGGAATTGGTTCTTTCCGAATAAAGGCAGAATCACCGGAAGTACGCTCTCTGAAAGAGATACGTTCTGAAAATATTCATTGTAGCGGAATTATTTTCACTCCCGAAAAGGACTTGCTTCGTGAACTGAAAGCCACATCTTTCGAGAAAGTAAGTGAAACTCACCGCTCACAAGAATTGAGCGACATAGAAATTGATGGCAAACTGGCTGAGTTTTTTAAAGATAACTCTTGCATTACTACGCAACAGCTTTGCTCTATCTGCGGATTACGGAAAGCAACAGCACTTCGCAGATTACAGAGACGAGTAGATGACGGCAAATTATCCCATCCGGGTTATCTTCGTTCTCCTTTTTACTTCCCCGTGCCGGGATGGTTTGGAATATCTAGAAATAGTTAATACAAACATTTATTAATTCACCTTTAAAATATGAATTCCCACAAATTTCCTTATCAAGGACAAATCGAGACAATTCTTCATTATCTAAATTCCATGATACAAAAGAATTGGACAGGCAAAACTGCCGATGAGTTCAATCGTTTGATATCCATACCTGAATTAGCTAAAATGGCATGCATGTCTGTTCGTAATCTTCAGCTGATGTTTAAAGCTTACACTAGCGAAACATTACATCAATATATCATTCGTACCCGCATGGAATATGCCCAGCAATTACTCAAGGATAATAAAAAAAGTATAGCTGAAATATATGAGTATATTGGATTTGCTAACCAGTCAGCTTTAAATAATACATTTCAAAAAAAATACAATCTCACTCCTCGAGAACTGCAAAAGAAATTATTGGAAACAAGTCATACTTATCCTTCATATATTTCTCCTTACCGCATAGTGGAATCAGAAACAATACCTGTTTTATTTTTATCTTATATTGGCAATTATGACACTTGTAGCACAGTTGCTTTTGAGATATACACTTGGGATTGCCTATATGAATATGCAAAAGAATATTCTTTATTACCAGATAAGGAGGATTATTGGGGGATAGCCTATGATGACACGGACATTACCTCATTAGAAAAATGCCGTTTTTACGCTTGTATAGCAATTCAGAAAGGAATAGGTTCCAATCCCCCTCTTACTAGTCCAATAAAACACATGGATTTACCTCAAGGTACATACGCAGTTTATATCCATCAAGGAGATTATGCATTGTTAGATGCCTTTTATGAGACTATATTGAAACAATTACCGCAATTTTATAGCTTAGGAGAAACTCCAATCTTAGAACATTACTTGAACTCTCCCACTGACACAGATGTGAAAGAGCTTCTTACTGAAGTTTGGATTCCAATCGTTAAATAATTTTATATAAGGGCGATATTTCACCCTTATATAAAACTAATAGCATCATGCCTGATATACACTTTCTATCAAAGACTTAGGACAATATCCGAGGATGTCAATAGAAATTTTCTCGGCTTCTTCTTTTGAGATGTTACCATTTACAATATAATTCCTAAATACATTTTCCTTTTCTTTATATGCATAAGATGAAAGCAGCGGCCCTATGATCGTTCGTAATTGCAAGTCTTTAAAATCGTCACTTTGTTTGTCACTTAAACCAACACGCGTAGAATGCATGATGATTGATTTACTTTCTCCATCACGGCAATCTTTTACTGCTTCTTTTAAAACAAATTCTTTTTCCAAAGCATCATAATCTACATTCTTATCCTCAACAATAAATTTTAAAACATTATTCGGTCCAAATTTAATTGTGCCATCATCAAACTTAGCACTTCTTATTAAGATGCCATAATATGCATTAACGTCATCAGATAAACAAATATCAATACCTCCTCTTGTTCCACCTTTAAATTTTGAATTCTTAGTTATACCTGTACGATGAACATAAAATCTTCCATAATTATTCTTTTGCAGTTCATTTCCATGCACAAACTCATCATTAAATTTTGCATCTTTAAAATAAGCTTCTACTTCAATTGGATAAATCCGTAGCCCATTACTTAGTTCAAACATATAGTTTGTGACTATTTGTTTAGGCAATTATATACGACTCAACACCTAACCCTGTCGTTATAACTTTTAGTTATAAAAAAACTCTTCCTAGTCGGATATAACTGGGAAGAGTCTGTTTCTTTTTTCGACTGCTAAGATAGCAATTATTTATCATTTTTCTACTTCTGTCTCATACTTTTTTGAATTTAGTTTATTAATAATTTTCCGTTTTCTAATCTTTTCGCTAATCCTAGCTTATATAATCGGTTTAGCAATTTAGTAATAGCTATTGTTGTTGTTCCTAAATCTAATGCCATCTTTCTTTTATAAGTATCTATGCATCCATTATATTTGAATGCCCTATGCTTAATATAAGAATAGAATATAAGAAGCTCTCCTTTTATTCCCTTTTCGACATATAGAGTTATATATCCATTTTCAAGAAGTTCTTTGTTCACGTATATATAATTATCTCGGATATATCTATACTTTCGTAAACTTTCCATTCCAGTTACAACAGTTTGCAATGAAATATTTAGTTCGTATGCTATCTTTCGTAAACTAATAGGATATATGTCTATGTAATTATCTTCTGATATTAGGTCATATAAATCACCCATATCTATGCATGAGCCTTTACTATCAAATACTGAATCCATAAAGGTTATAGATTTAGATACAAGAAAAGAGTACAGAATCCTTTCTGTTGTGGTTAGATTTCGGGCTCTAGTATAAAGAGTCCTATAAAACACTATTCTCATTTATCGGTTTATCTGCATCGGTTTATTAGTAAAATCAAAGGGAAAGAAAACCGATAATCCTTTCGATGGGTAGCTACTCCACATCTATCCCTTTGATTACAAATTTACTAATATTTTTTAGCTTATGCAAATTTAACCGTTCTAAAATAGGTATATGGGTGTACCAATTTTGGTATATATATGTACTAATTTGGGTATATATCAACGTACTAATTTAGGTATACCCATCATATAAAATAGTCATATAATAAAACAAAGAATATAACACGAAAGACATTTTTCAAGCAAAATGCCTATTGATTACTTTTCTTTTATTCTCCAATTTATTTTTGTATAAAGTGAAATAAAGAAAAATCCTATCAGACACATAGATACTATATCTGTTATCATAGATATAGTTGGTGAAATATTTATAAGTAGGCAAATAATTGCTACGATTGCTTTTAATAAGCATCCTATAAATGCTATTAAAGCCGCTGTTCTGAATTTTGTTATTTTCATTTTATTAGTTATTTGTTTATTTCCATTTATCAAGATTCCCTTTCTGTATTTCTTTCTCAAATAAACGATAGGCTTCCCTTGCTTTTTCTGCTGCACCCTTTTTGATTTTAAAATCAAAATATCCATCAGTAGTATAGATTCTTACAGAAGTCATCAACTTATTTTTGAATACAGATAAATCACCTAATAACAAATACCTTATTCCCCATGAATCCATACCTAGTGCTCCTACAGTTCCTTCACCATGTCCTGCTGCATAATCTGATATAGTAAAGATGTGTGTATTATCATCTTCATCAAGGAAAATAACTTTAGATTCATTTCTTTCGGCTATATATACATTTATTGACATCCATTTCATCAACATCATATCTAAACCATTCTCATGTCCAAAGCATATCCATATAGTTTTCCCTAACTGTCTCCCCATTATTAATGGTTCAGAAGATATCTTCTCATAAGACGTGTACACTACTTTTTCTTTAGTGAATTTGTCGGTTTTGCTAACTTTGATACTTTGAGCTTGAATACTGATGCTAAACATCAACAATAATAGAAGTAAATTACTTTTTCTCATACACTTGCGTTTTATTGGTTAATACTAAATAATAATGTTTCCAGTCTATTAGCAATAACCATACGCCAGTATATGAAAAGACGCAGATAATTGCTCCACGTCCCTTAGCTCACCACAAGCCATTACACACCGAGCAAGAAATCTGCGTCTATGCGGATTCCTCAACGTGTGTAATATATAACTCGTTCATTCTCGAGGTGGTGATTTAGGGACGATTGAGCTATATGTCTACAAAAAATCGCATTACTATACAATAATGCTCCGCAAATATATGAAAAACTTTGTTCACTATGAACTTCTTAACTAAATTTTAATTAGGGGAATATTCACCTTTTAGATAATTTTGTACACGAAAAAACAAGAGAAACTTTTTGCGGGGTATCTCTTGCTTTTATAAATTTAATAATAATGTTTTAAAACTATTCTTTATGGAAAAGTTTAAATTTAAGACAGTAAGACTCGCCAAGCGAGTGTCTGTCAGTAAAGCGGGAAATCATCTTGTTGTAAAAGTGACCTATAATAATGGTACAGCTATGATTAAAAAGCCACGATTACGCTAGATGGTTTCAGAGGTTAGATATCTAACCTCTCTTTTATGTCACAAAGATACTAAATAAAACCGAAACTCCAAATAATATAATTAATAAATAAATCATAATTATTCTTTTGTCTTTGTATTTGCTTTCTTTTTCTTCTTGTTTGGTTCTTCTGTTAAATGAGCCATCTTCCTAAGAAGTTCGTCAAATTCTTCTTTAGGAACACTAAACTTGATGTCAAATTTTACAGATTTAATATCATCCAAGTCTATTAATTTTCTTTCTTCTTTTCCCTTTTCTTCCATAATTAAGCCACGTTGCGCAAAAGTAAATTAAATCTTTGAGAATCGCTATAATTACGAGTGTTAAATCGAAAAATATATTCATCAATATACCTCTGCATATATTTCTTGCTTACATGATAGTATATTCCAAATATCATTCTCTTGAAATGCGACCATACATTTTCGATACCGTTCGTACTAACAACGATAATCTCACCTTCATCGGTAGCATAGGTCGTACCATAGAAGTGTTTTTCATGGTCTACTGACCTTTGTATATATTCCCCATGTAGTCCACTGTAATCCCAACCATCAGTATAAACAACAGTACCTAATTCAACTTTTTCTTTGATAATCGGAACTATAGTCTTAGCTTGTGTATTGGGAACAACTTTGGCAATAACCTTACCACCTCTTTCAAGTATTCCAAATACAGGAATTTTATCCTTATAGCTACGTCCTTGACATTTCTCTACTTTCTTATCCTTATGCCTGTTCTTGTTTTTTCCTCCTACAAATGCTTCATCAATTTCAACCTCACCGGATAAAGTATGGCTATTCTCCATCTCCATGTATTGTCTAATCTTATGGAGCATCTTCCACGCTGTTTTTTGAGTTATACCTAAATCTCTCGCTAATTGACATGATGAAACACCTCTTTTATGTGACAAGAATAACATCATAGCATAGAACCATGCTTTCATAGGCAGTTTAGTATTGGCAAATGCTGTACCAGTTTTAACATCAAAGTATCTTCCAGTATTCTTGCATTTATATTTACCATTACCACATTTATAAACCTTAGAATTGCTGTCATAAGGCGAAATGACTTCATCTCCCCATCGCATCTTCTCAAAATATCTGATGCAACTTTCTTCATCGGGAAAGTTTCCAGATAGAGTTAAAAGAGTAAAATCGGTTTTCATAACGTCAAATTTTTAGCTATCCAAATATACTAAAAATCAACGACATTAGCAAGTAATATGCCACATATTTTCCATAAATAAGTCTGTAAGGATGCTAAAAAACATCCTTACAGAACATACAGAACTATTACCGTTTATAAGCTATAAACAGTAATTTTGCAGGAGTACTAACTTAAAATATGAAAGATATGGATGAAACACATTTTAAATCAATGAGGGGGAAAATAAAGACTAATCTATGTCCAATGTGCCAATATACGATACTATTTTTTCAAGGTGATTATACTAATATGTTTAATAAAGTCAACCCAATGGAGCTACAACACTATAGAGACATAAATGTACCGATTGAAAAATATTATAACATAGAATGTAATAACTGTGGTTATGTAATGAAATTTAATGTAGAGAAATTGATTCGTTAAAACTAATCATTACTTGTATATATAGAAACGGTTGTTGTTCTTGGTGGATCGAGAGGGAAATCTGCGTCAGTGGCATATCCCCATTTAAGGATTCTTTCTGATAAAGATTTCATCTCTTTCGCCATTTCTTCGGCTGATAGTCCCCAACAATACAAATTTTCTTTTGCAATTCTAACAGCGGTCAATCTGTTGTACGCTGCAAACTCATTCACTAATCTTTCTAATAATTCTTCTTTCTTTTCCATAATCTTTAATTTTTAAATATTAATAGAAAGCCCGCATTTCTACGAGCCATAACTTTTTCTTATAATGATAACGCTAGGTGTCAGCTAATATATAACTGCCTTTGTTTATTAATTACTTGAAGCTGTTTCTCTATTTCCTTAAAATCACTACATTGCCTTAAAACTGCAATCTCCTTTTTCAAAGTATCCATAATTATTATAGTATTAATATTTCTTTGGGTAAAGATAATCTTTTTAGTAAAGAGTTGTGCCGAATATATCAACTTTTTTACTTCTCACTTAGATAATATCAAATAGTCAACAACGGAGTCCCAATTCGGATACTGTTCCGAACCAAATAAGATTAATTCACCACTAAAATTTTCAGCACCATTTTTGAGGCGATCATCTATCAGAAAGTCCCCTTTGTTCAAATTTTTATGATGACTAAGAATTAATCGTTTATAACCATCTGTACCTAACCATTTTCTCACCCATATTAGTTTATCTGACCAGGCAGAAGGATTATTCCAAGGTGCCGTGGAAAGAATATATACATCATAAAAACGCGCTAAATGATGGTAGGCATTAATTGCTCCTTCATACGGACTCATTCTTGCAAAAATATTAGGAACCTCATCATATCGTCCTTCATACTCTCTCTTTTCGTATTCACTCAACTTGTTAATACCTGATTGAAAATCAACCAGAACATTATCCATATCAATATAAAGGATAGGTTTGGAAGTCGATAATGTTGGTATCATATAATTTCTATATTTTTGATTTTGAATTTAATGAATTATCCTGTAGTGATAGCCATTCCTTTGAACAGATGAAGAACTCTGGTTCACTCCGCCAAGAATTAGAATCCCACCGCATATGGATTAAGTAGCATACAATAGAAAACCAATTAGGAAATCGTTCTGTCCCTAGGACAATCAGCTCAATCTCATGTATTTCATTCTCTATTTGTAATAAATATCCATTCTTATCATCCCGTTGACAACAAGCTGATGAGAAATCTATAAAAATAAAATGGCACCAGCCTAGTAAACCACGAACTCTATCTTCTTTCTTCTCCAAAGCCTTCACAAAAAAAGATTCTTCTATATAAATATAAAAGCTAGGGGGAGCAACATATGATGTCATTTCTTATCTTGGTTTTGTTTTCTTAATTCTTCAATTATCTTTCTCTGATTATTCACAATTTTACTGCTACCATTTATCCATCGGTTAAGCTTTACACCAATCCAAAATAATATCACAAACCCAATAATTAATTCCATATTTTTCTACTTTTTAAATTATATTTGAAAATAAACTAGATACATAATTACTCATAGTCCAAGACAAACAATTCAATGCACCTCCCCATCTCTCTACAATCGGAGCTGTATTAACTTGGTAAATTCGTCCCTCATAGGAAGGATATAACTCTTTTATCTGTTCTAAAGCCTCTCCATCTGTAGGTAATCCAAGTCCGGGGACAATGATTATATCACGTGTCTGAAGCATATTTATGTATGCCCAACTATTCTCATAATACTTACTAAGTTTTAAATCCACAACTACAAAAACGTCATTCAATCTACGTCTCATCTCCCGTTCTATCTTTTGAGGATATACTTTCAAGTTGACCAAAATCTTACCATCGCCAATATTGTGAACAATCCCATCTGTATGACCACAGATATCGTATCTATCCCATGGTAGAAATATAATATCTGCTCCATGGAAGTTTGCCTTTAATATTGCCAGTACTTCTCCCTGATCGATCTGCGAATTTTCTTGGAACACTTTTTCTGTCATGAGAATAATTGGTTTCCGCTCTCTTATACATGATCCCATCCACTTAGAATTTCCCTCACACACAACAACATTCCCTCCATCAACTATAAGTGGCGATTGAATAATATCCATCTTGCTACTCATGGCTTTAAGTACGGGAACAATATTAGTTTTATACTGTGGTTTATCCGTCAAATAATCAGGTTCATAGCGGAATTGAATATAAGTATTAGCTCCCCACTGTATTGGCATATAATCTTGGCACCAATAATCTTTAGTGTGCATCAAAGTCCTATGTGCTATATGATGGCGAGAAAGAATATTAGATAATTCTTCATAAATTTTAGGGTAGTGACGTACAAAAAGGTTCGAGAAATAAACGGTATCTTTATAATGTTCTATAACCATAATTCTGCCTAACGAAAAACAAATAATAATATGTTATAAATAAAAATGCCATTTGGCGAATATCAATAAGGATAATCTGCCATATCCCAGCTTTTATCTCTTTTTAAATCCAACTCTTTTAGAAAAAGCACTATTCATATCTATATAAACTGGAGTATCTATTATTTTTGTTCTAGCAATACACATATCTTTTTAACTTGTTAATTTAACTTCAAAATACATTCAACAATCTCATAAATATCACAATGCAAAAATAAGTGCTTTGTCAGACTATACATTTACTCAAAAATGCAAAACTGTTGGTTATAGCTTAATCAAGCAAAATAAGCTACTGATTTACTAAAAGATATGTATATAAATGATTATGACACCATACCATTGGTACGATGTCATAATCTCAATAGAGTCATGTCAAGAGAGCAAAGTCATAATGACACGATGAAATTACACTAACCTAACCTATTTATTTTTCTTCCAAAGTTTGCTCATATCTTCCAGTGTCTTCCCTTTTGTTTCGGGTACCCAACGCCAAACGAAGATAGCAGCAGCCACACAGATAATGCCGTATAAACTATATGCAAACATTGGGCTGAAATCGTACAATGCCGGGAAAGTAGAAGATACAATATAGTTGAATATCCATTGGAAAGCTACAGCGATTGCCACTGCTTTACCACGGATGGTGTTCGGGAAGATTTCCGCGATCAATACCCAGCAAATCGGTCCCCAGGACATCATGAAGAATGCTGCATACACAATCACTGAAAGCACCGGAAGGATACCCTTTATTGCCATACTGTCACACATCGCCACTGCAAATGCACCAACAGCCATACCGATAGAACCGATTATCAACAACGGTTTACGTCCGAAGCGGTCTACAGTGAAGATAGCAACCAGTGTAAAGACAATGTTTACAATACCCATAATAACCGTTTGCATCATACCGCCGCCTTCCGCTCCTGCACTTTCAAAAATACGAGGAGCATAATATAGTACGGCATTAATACCGATAGCTTGCTGGAATACAGAAAGCAAAATACCGATCACAATTACCGCCACTCCATAAGTAAATATCTTCTCTGTTTTTTCGTGAGCGGTAGCTTTAATATCATTAAGGATTTCCTGTGCTTTTATCTTACCATTGATCTTTTCCAGAATTGAGTAAGCCTTTTCATCCTGCTGTATCAATACAAGATAACGAGGAGTCTTCGGAACAAAGAACAACAACAGGCCAAAGAAAGCGGCTGGGAAAGCTTCCGAACCGAACATGTAACGCCATCCTTCATAAACAGTCCACATATCAGATTCAGAACTAACAGACAGCACACCGGCTGCATCCTTCAAAATAACAGGATTCTGATGGTCGCCCATAATCAGGTAATTCACAAAGTACACTACCAACATACCGAAGATGATAGCAAATTGGTTACACGATACAAGCGTTCCACGAATATTGGAAGGGGCTATTTCAGCAATATACATCGGACAGACTGCAGAAGCCAGTCCTACTCCGATACCGCCCAAAACACGATACAGATTAAAAGCAATCAGCAAATCCATGTTCGGCTTTCCATATTCGAAGAATAAGAATTCCGGATAATAGGAACCTAATGCTGAAAGGAAGAAGAGTACGGCAGCAAGCCTTAAGGAATTACGACGTCCCAAACGGGAAGCAAATATACCGGAGATCGCACCACCCAGTA
>OGEP01002677.1_pt1 | contig 14991 bp, 7 predicted proteins | sample 1570721 | NCBI WGS metagenome assembly OGEP01 (sample SAMEA2582131, study PRJEB24529) | metagenome | biome: Human gut stool | place: China | collected 2011 | reverse complement strand
TAGTGTTAAAAGAGTCAACCAAAAACTTCATTGATGAAGTAGTGGTAACAGGTACTGGTGCACAGAAAAAAGTGACCGTGACAGGAGCCGTCTCTACGGTAGATGTGGATTTATTAAAAACACCTACCTCGAGCATTACCAATGCTTTGGCGGGAAACGTACCGGGTATTATGGCCATGCAGAATAGCGGTCAGCCGGGGAAAAATACGTCCGAATTTTGGATCCGCGGTATCTCCACGTTTGGTGCAAGCAACAGTGCATTGGTGCTGGTAGACGGATTCGAACGCGACCTTGATCAGATCAACGTGGAAGACATTGAATCTTTCTCCGTGCTCAAGGATGCTTCGGCTACGGCAATCTATGGTTCTCGTGGTGCAAACGGCGTCGTATTGATCACCACCAAGCACGGTAAGGCAGGTAAAGTAAGTATCAAGGCTAAAGTACAGTCTTCTTATAACGCCCGTACCTACACCCCATCGTTTGTGGACGGTCCTACATACGCTTCCATGTTGAACGAGTCACGGGTGACACGTGGATTGGAACCTCTTTACAACGAAAAGGATATGTATTTATTCCGCAGTGGAATGGACCCCGACCTCTATCCCAACGTAAACTGGATGGACGCGTTGTTAAAAGATGGTGCCATGACCCACCGGGCCAATGTAGATATCAGTGGTGGTGGTGCCACAGCCCGTTATTTCGTCTCCATGAGTTACCTGAATGAAGACGGTATGTATAAAGTGGACAATTCAATAAGAGACAAATATGACTCCAACCCCAATTACCAACGTTGGAACTATCGTATGAACGTGGACGTCGATGTTACCAAAACCACCTTACTGAAAGTGGGCATATCCGGATGGCTATCCAAACAGAATGAACCGGGATGTGGAGGGGGAGAATCACAATTGTGGGCATCTATCGTAGGTCATAATCCGATTTCGACACCGATATACTACTCCGACGGGAAATTAGGAAGTTCCGGCACAGGCAATAAAGCTAACCCTTGGATGCTTTCCACGCAAAACGGATACAAAGAAAAATGGAACAACACAATACAAACCAACATCACATTAGAACAAGACTTGAAGTTCATCACCAAAGGACTGAAGTTTACAGGACGTTTTGGATTCGACACTTTTAACGAGAACACAAAACTTCACGAACAATGGCCCGAACTTTGGAAGGCTGAACGGGAACGAGACAGTAATGGAAATATGGTTTTCCATAAGCTTTCTGATGAACAGGTGATGAAGCATAGTTCCTCCGCCAAAGGTACACGTAAAGAGTTTTTCGAGGCCATTCTGAACTATAGTCGCACTTTCGGGGACCACCGGGTAGGAGGAACGTTGAAATACACTCAAGATGCCAATACCAATACCCAGAGCGTCAGTGATTATGAATGGCTCGACCGCAAACATCAAGGGCTTGCCGGACGATTCACATATGGATGGAAATACCGCTACTTCTTCGACTTTAACTTCGGTTACAACGGTTCCGAGAATTTTGCGCCCGGACGCCAGTTCGGATTTTTCCCCGCCTACTCCTTGGCCTGGAACATCGCAGAGGAATCTTTCGTGAGAAAGAACTTGCCTTGGCTCAGTATGTTAAAACTCCGCTACTCTTACGGTAAAGTAGGTAGCGACAACGTAGGCAGACGTTTTCCCTATTTACCCGGATTCAGCAATCTAAATGATTTTTCATACACGTGGGGAGACTACGTGGATACTGCCTGGGCGGGAGGAAACAATAGCAACAAGTACAATGCACTGACTTATTCAATGGTCACTTCCGAAGAAATAACTTGGGAAATCGCCACAAAACATGATGTGGGATTGGACATCTCCATTCTGAATGACAAAATATCAGGCACAATCGACTATTTCCACGAAACGCGCGACGGAATTTTCATGAACCGTGCCAACTTGCCATGGATCGTCGGCATGAACGGACTAAAAGCGAACGCTAACGTAGGTAAAGTATTGTCGAAAGGTATCGACGGTAATATCGCTTACCACGATAAGTTCGGCAAAGTAGACTTTACCGTACGCGGTAATTTTACTTACAGCAAAAATGAAATTCTGGAATACGATGAAGTAAACTCACTCTATCCATATAAACTAAAAACCGGCCAACGTGTAGGTCAAAAACTAGGTCTGATAGCCGTGGGACTGTTCAAAGACTATGAAGATATCCGCAACAGTCCCGACCAAAGTCCGGTAGGCGGTTCATCGATCATGCCCGGTGACATCAAATACAAGGATGTCAATGCCGATGGAAGAATCGGCGAAAGCGACATCGTGCCCATCGGAGCAACGACCCGTCCGAATTTGATTTACGGTTTTGGAGCTTCTGCACAATGGAAAGGGCTTGATGTCAACGTACATTTTCAGGGAGCTGGCAAATCATCATTCTTCATCAGCGGACAAAGCGTATATGCGTTCAGCGAGGGCGAATGGGGAAATGTGTTTGACGACTATGTCGGCAACTATTGGAGTTTGGACAATCCAAATCCCAATGCGAAATATCCCCGCCTAAGCTGGAACGGAAACTCCAACAATAATCGTCCCTCTACTTTTTGGCTACGCGATGGTTCTTATCTCCGTCTGAAAACACTGGAAGTAGGCTACACATTGCCTAAGAACATCTCACGTGTATTATATATGAATAATATCAGGATATTTTTCATCGGAACAAATCTATTGACTTTCAGCAGTTTCAAAATGTGGGATCCAGAAATGGGAAGCAGCACGGGACAACAATATCCGTTGAGTAAATCATACACACTGGGACTGACCGTCACCCTGTAAAAACATAATACATAAAACTGATATACAATGAAAAAGAAACATATATTATACTCTGTCATTCTAAGTATGGGAATGGTGGTAAGTTCCTGCTCCGACTATCTGAATGTTTCGGATAAACTGGATGAAACGACTCAAAATTTAGACAAAATTTTTATGAGTAAAGAATTCTCCGAACAATGGCTGGCACAAGCGTATGCTTATCTGATACGCTATAACTCGGATATTCACGATCGCGGTTGGTGTCCTACCAATTTTGCGGACGATTATATCTATTGCGATAATTTGGCAGAACTCCGTAAATTCAAGTATGCCGAATACGATGAAGAGTTCCACCGTGACGCTTGGTATGACGCATACAACGGTATTCGCCAGGCTTCCATCTTCATTCACAACATTGACCGTAATCTAGAGTTTACACAAGAAGAAAGAAAAGACTACAAGGCACAGGCACGCTTCGTCCGCGCCTACCTCTATTGGAAACTGTTGCAGAAATTCGGCCCCATACCATTGTTACCGGATGAAGGAATGGATTATTCACTCAGTTATAAAGAAATTGCTACTCCACGCAGCACGTATGATGAATGTGCAGACTTTATCGCCCAAGAAATGGTGTTGGCGGCTTATGATTTGCCGGAAGACCGTGACAGCCGTAACATTGCCCGTCCTACACGGGGCGCTGCATTGGCAGCTCGAGCAAAAGTGTTACTTTATGCGGCAAGCCCCATTAACAACCCCGGAGGACCGGGCGATCCGTTGCCGTCAGAACGTTTCGCAGACTTGGTAGACGATCAAGGACATCTCCTGATGGGACAAGAGTATAATGAGGAGAAATGGGCAAAAGCCGCTGCGGCAGCAAAAGATGTGGTTGAAATGGGAAAAAGAGGAGTGTACAGACTCTATACCGTGAAGGCACGCTCGGAAGGAACAATTGATTATCCGGCAACGATCACGCCGCCTCCCCATGATATCTATTCGAATAAAAACTATCCGGATGGATGGGCCGACATCGATCCACTGCAATCCTACCAGAATATGTTCAACGGCAACCTCCATCCGTCCGACAACCCGGAAATGATATTCACCACAGGACAGAATTTCAATGCCTATTGGCTGGCCCAACGCGGTATGCCAATGGAAATAGGCGGTTCCAACTGTTATGCCATGTCTGGAAAGCAATGTGATGCTTACGAAATGAACGACGGTACTCCGTTTGATAAAAAGAAAAAATATACGGGGGATGATATGTACATTAGCACCGAAGAAGAGAAAAGCGGTAAATATGCGCCGTTACGTACAGGAGTGAACAAGCGGTATGCACACCGTGAGCCGCGGTTTTATGCCTCCTGCGCCTACAACGGAACATTTTGGCCGGCTACCAGCGCAGAATTACCGGAGAACCGTAACAAACAGGTATTCTACTACCGCGGTACGGAAAGCGGTTGGGGAATTAGCAATAACGTACTGCGTACAGGTATCGGAGTGATGAAATACATCAGTACACGTGATAATGGTAAAGCCGGAACTATCATAGCTAAACCGGTTGTCGGCATCCGTTATGCCGACGTGCTTCTGTGGTATGCCGAAGCTCTAAACGAACTGAATCCAGGTGCACAATACACCATTCCTTCATGGGACGGCAAGCAGTCCTACACCATCACTCGTGATGAGGAAGAAATGCACTATGCCATTAAAAGAGTACGTCTGCGCGCAGGTCTCCCCGATTATGATGAGACCGATGTTTACCAAAGTCAGGAAGCTTTTCGGAAAAAGTTAAAACACGAACGCCAGATTGAATTTTTTGCCGAAAATAGCCGTTATTTCGACCTTCGGAGATGGAAAGACGCACAAGAAGAAGAATCCATGCCAATCACAGGATGCAACATCTATATGAGCGAAACTGCGAGGGATTATTTCCACACACAAGTGACATTATCCGATATCCCAACCACCTTCAGCCGTAAGATGTATTTCTGGCCAATCTCAAAAAATGAATTGAACAAAAACTTCCGAATGACGCAGAACCCGGGATGGAAAAGCTATGACCAATAATCTCTAAAAATAAGACAGAAATGAAAAATTATATCGTATACTTTTTAATGTCGGGGTTGCTGCTGACAAATGCAGCTTGTAACGACGAATGGAAAGACGAAGTCTACTATCAGAATATCGCTCTGAAAGCCGTAATTAATAGCGAAGGTGTAACAAATATCTATATACCATACGAAGGAAATGGAGAATTCGTATATCAACTGCCAGTTATCGTAGGAGGCTCACAGATTAACGAATCCAACTTGGACATACAGATTGAAGTAGACAAGGATACACTGAAAGATTTGAATGCCGAACGCTACAAACTGCGGGAAGATTTATATTATCAAGAACTTCCACAAACAAACTACGAATTGCCTTCAGCTACTTGTCACATCCCAGCCGGAGAATGGCAAGGATTGTATGATGTAAAGTTCAAGTTTTCAGGATTGGATCTAAGACACAAATGGGTATTACCGTTGACTATTGTCGACACAGACACTTACAATCCCAATCCCCGGCAGAACTATCGGAAAGCGTTGTTGCGCGTAATGCCTTATAATGACTATTCTGGTACGTATTCAGCCACCAATATGAAAATATATATTGGTGATGATAAATACTCGATGGCAATGGATAAACGTAACCTTTTTGTTATGAGCGAAAACCAATGTTTCTTTTATGCAGGAAATATCAGCGAGGAACTGATAGACCGTGAGAAATATAAAATCTCTCTGACTTTCAACGAGGACGGAACGATTACCGCAAAATCAGTTGATCCAGATAATCAGATGAGTTTCGAGGTGATTGGACAACCGACCTATACAACAAGAGTTATGGAGGACGCCACTTATCCTTACATTGAGCACCATTATACAACCATCAATATGGAATACCGTTACAACGACGTGAGTACGTATGAAGACTACGCCATTCCTAACCGGGTGAAAGGAAGTATGAGTATGGAACGCAAATTAGATACGTTAAAACCTGAACGAGATCAAATTCAGTGGTAAAGTACAATTAAAACTGTGAATATGAAATATAACAATTTTCTATTTTATTTCCTATTAAGTACCGTTGTAGCATTCTCAAGTGCCTGCAACGATGACAATGAAGAAGCAGGCAATCTTGCCTGCTTCCAGGAAAGCGGATACGTTGCCGCCGAGTTCTCTTATCAAGACGAAATTTTTGAGCAGACAATGACCGTGCTGAACAGGGGCATGGGGACATTTAATACGCAAATAACTCCCTATACACAAGCAGAAATAGCTACTTACAACCAGAAAAATGGCACTAACTATCATGTGATGCCGGAAGGTACTTACAAGTTGAGTGAAACCAATCTTTCATTTACCGACAGCGAGAAGGCGAAGGACATTCAAGTCACGATGTATCCGAAGAAGTTGTTCGAGGTGATACGGAAAGATACGGAAAGCAAGCAATATGCCCTGCCTCTGAAAGTAGGAAGCCAAAGCAATTTCGGTGCTATTTATGTGGTAAACATGGATTATCCCGTTCTTAAATTATCAGAAGAGGAAATAACTCTAAGAATGGTAAATGAAGAAGAAGAGATATCAATAACAGCGTGTACATACGAAAAGCAAGAAGTAACCGAACCTGTCCCAAACAAAGGAAATGTAAACTTAGATCTTACCATTTCAAACAATACGGAAGAGTGGGTAGAAAAGTATAATGCAGAACATAATACGGAATACCGATTATTGCCCTCAACCGCCTACGAATTTGGAAAAATGACCGGAACGGAAGGAGAAGAGAAGTGTACTGCTTTCATTAAAGTGAAACGTACCCTCTCTTCGGGAGCACCTTTGGAATATGGTAACTTCATTTTACCAATACAATTAACGGGAACCGATGAGTATGTGGCGGTGAATCATAATATTCATATAATAAAAGTCATCAATACAAACAGCTATGATGATGTGGGCAGAGAATATGATGACGGAAAGAATCTCATATTTCATGTAAAAATCGCCATAGACAAACCGGGTTACGAAATGTCAGGTAGAAACATGAGGTACTTCCAAGAAAAAATCGCCATTCAATGGGAAGCTATCACTGAACGCTTTAATGCACTCGACAAGAATGGATTATTGAAACGTAACTATATCTTTGTACCCGATGTAAAAGACATCATTGTTTATGACCAAGAAATCAACAGAAAAGATAACCCTAGGATACCTTATGACAAATTTCAATTAATAGCCTGCTACGATTTTTATAAAGATGACGATATTAATATGGGAGGAGGAAGTTACAGCGGCAATAAAGAAGTAGGCATTGACGTCATTGGCTTAAGTGCCTATTGTAAAGACGCTGAAGAATTCGACAGAGTACTTAATCCTGAAACATCAGGTTTTGAGGAAGCTATGGCACATGAGTTAGGGCATTTTCGCGGATTAATAGACACATATTGGTGTGAAATATCTAAAAGTGACAACATCATCACCGGAGAAGCATTCTCACCCGAATGGGGAAATATGATGGGAGCTTGTTTTCAACCAACTGGAAAAGTGTGGTGGAGCGATTACGAATCTTATGTACTCAACGCTACAGGTGCAAAACATTGCGGTGCCAGTTCAACTACTATGGCACAATATTTCCCGGATGATGCTGAATTCACCATTACAGAAAACGGAAAACCTGTAGAAGGGTTTACATTAAACTTTTATCCGAAAGACTACCTTGGCAGCAAAATTGAAAAAATAGGTCAGAGTTACACACAAGAAAATGGAAGCAAAATAACATTGAACGCTAAAGTTCCTTTGTTTTGGAAGAGTCAATCGTGGTATGAAAATTTTGCATACACATTCAACAGAATACTTTTAGCAGAAGCTATCAGTAAAAAAACGGGGAAAAAAGGATACCAATTTATTCCTGTATATGAAGTACACAAACAAGGTTTACTAGATAAAGTTGAAAAACCAATCACAGGACGTTCAGTATTCAAGACGACAATCGATATCCAATAGTGCAATCAATTAACTTAACATAAGTTTCGCAAGTAAGATAGAATAAGTTTAGCTTGCGAAACTTATTTATATAATATACTTATAGTAAATTTATATATGGCTTTTAAATCGACAATCATAATTCTCATTTCAATATGTAACATGATGTTATGTTGGGGATATTCAAACAGTGGAAACACATCTCCGAACATACATGAAAAGACAACAAAAGTAAACCAATTAAGTTTCTCTTCTTCCGACAAAAAACTAGAGAATACATTCAATCGGGCAACAGAGATGGCACTCTCCTATGTTCACGACGGCAACGATCCCGTAGGTTACTGGTACGAAGCAGCCTTACCAGGACGTAACGCTTTCTGTATGCGTGACGCCTCCCACCAATGTATCGCAGCCGAAATGTTGGGATTATCCAAACACAATTTTAACATAATGAAGAAGTTTGCCGAAAACATCAATGATCCAAAAGATTGGTGCACGTTTTGGGAAATAGACAAATATAATAAGCCATGCAGCGCTGATTATCTAGACGATGCTAATTTTTGGTACAATCTGAATGCCAACTTTGACGTTATATTCGCTTGCCAACGACTGTATGAATGGACGGGAGACGAACGTTACCTGAAAGATGAAACATTGGCAAAATTCTTCCAACTATCTGTTAACGAATATGTGGAACGCTGGAGATTGGAACCGGAGAATATATTGCTTCGTACACAAGAAATGAACATAAAACCAACTTCCAAAGGCCGCTGGCGTGGAGTACGCGGACTTCCCTCGTATGTGGAAAACTACCCCGGACTAACCAACAGTTCCGACTTGGTGGCAAGCCTCTACGGAGGGTTTGAAGCATATAGTAAAATGCTGGCAACACTGGGTCAAAAAGCAGAAAGCGAAAAGTTTCATTACCTGGCTGAGGAATATCGCCGACATCTTGAGGAGGACTGGTGGAATGATGAAAACAAAACATACCACACTTTCTGGACAAAGGACAACCAATTTGCCGACGGAGAAGGACTTACATATATGCTATGGTTCAATGCCGCCCAAGAAAAGGAACGTATTCAAGGAACAATAAAAAAAATGATGGAACGCAAAAACTGGAACATCGAGAACATCTCACATTTTCCATTATTATGGTACCGTTACAACTATACACAAAAAGCTTATGACATTCTGACAACCATTACTACCATGCACCGTTTTGAATATCCGGAGGTATCCTACGGAATGATAGAAGGCATTGTCAGTGGAACTATGGGAATAGTACCTGAGGCATCACGGAAACGGGTGACCACCTTACCTAAAATCATAGGTGAACATTATCTTCAAATAGACAATCTTCCTCTACTAGGCGGACTAATCTCTGTTCGGCACGATGGCAACAAGGCTACCCGGTTTACCAACAATACCACCGACACACTAACTTGGGAAGCTGCCTATATGGGAAAAGTGGATGAGCTAACCGTTAATGGAAAAAAACAAAAGACCAAATCACGCACCGACTTAATGGGAAATATAATTTCATATATCGAAGTTAGTGTCACCCCTAAAATGGAAGTAAAAGTAAACATTGAATAATCACTAATTTTATCATGAAGAAACATTTCGTTACCGGACTGTTTGCCGTATTAGCCATGACGGCAAACGCCCAGTCTTTCAAAGAATGGCAAGACCCGGAAATAAACGCTGTAAACCGTGCGCCAATGCACGCCAATTATTTCGCTTATGAATCAACGGAAGCGGCTATAAAGGGAATCAAAGAGAAATCATCCAATTTCATGACTTTGAATGGAACTTGGAAATTTAATTGGGTGGCCAATGCCGATGCCCGCCCTACTGATTTCTGGCAACCGGAGTTTAATGACAAAGGGTGGAATACAATGCCTGTTCCCGGTGTATGGGAACTGAACGGATTCGGAGATCCTATCTACGTGAATGTAGGTTATGCCTGGCGTGAACAATTCAGAAACAATCCTCCACAAGTGCCTACCGTTAATAACCACGTAGGTTCCTACCGTCGGGAAATCACCGTACCCGCCCATTGGAAAGGAAAAGAAATCATAGCTCATTTCGGATCTGTCACTTCCAATATGTATCTTTGGGTAAACGGTAAATATGTAGGTTATAGTGAAGACAGTAAAATGGAAGCCGAATTTAATCTTACTCCTTATCTGAAACCGGGACAAAAGAATCTGATAGCTTTTCAAGTGTTTCGTTGGTGTGACGGAACATACCTCGAAGATCAGGATTTCTTCCGCTACAGTGGTGTAGGTCGTGATTGCTACCTATATGCCCGCGGTAAAAAACAAATAGCCGACATCCGTATCACCCCCGACTTGGATGCACAATACCAGAACGGTTCATTAGCTATCAATCTCACCACAAAAGGACGCGGTGAAGTAGAGTTAGAACTATTTGATGCAAATAACCAACCGGTAGTTACCAAATCATTAAATGCTTCAGGTAATATAAGTACAACGATGGAAGTTGCATCTCCTAATAAATGGACGGCTGAAACTCCTTATCTCTACACCCTGCACGCAACACTAAAAGAAGGAAACAAAGTACTGGAAGTAATCCCAGTCAAAGTCGGCTTCCGCAAAGTTGAGTTGAAGAATGCACAAATTCTGGTCAATGGGCAACCGATTCTAATCAAGGGAGCTAACCGTCATGAAATGGATCCCGATGGCGGTTATGTTGTATCACGCGAACGTATGATTCAGGATATTCAGATAATGAAGATGTTCAATCTGAATGCTGTACGTACCTGTCACTACCCGGACAATAATCTATGGTACGAGCTTTGCGACCAATACGGCTTGTATGTAGTTGCCGAAGCCAACATCGAATCTCACGGAATGGGATATGGCAAAAACACTCTTGCCAAACGCGAAGACTACAAGAAAGCCCACCTGGAACGCAACCAACGTAACGTACAACGTTGTTTCAACCATCCAAGTGTTATCATCTGGTCATTAGGAAATGAAGCGGGATATGGCCCGAACTTTGAAGTTGCGTACGATTGGGTAAAAGCGGAAGACCCCAGCCGTGCCGTACAATATGAACGGGCCGGAACAAAAGGAAAAACAGATATTTACTGTCCGATGTATGCCGATTATCAATGGTGCGAAAATTATAGCAAAGACGATAAATACCAGAAACCGCTGATTCAATGCGAATATGCTCACGCTATGGGAAATTCACAAGGAGGATTCAAGGAATATTGGGACTTGGTACGCAAATATCCGAAATTCCAAGGAGGTTTTATCTGGGATTTCGTAGACCAATCGGTACGCTGGACAGGAAAAAACGGTAAGATGATATATGCTTATGGTGGTGATTTCAACCGTTTTGACGCCAGCGATATCAACTTCTGCAACAATGGTCTTATTAGTCCGGACCGTATACCTAATCCCCATGCGTACGAGGTTCGCCATTTCTATCAGAACATCTGGACTACACCTGCCAACCTTAAGAATGGAGAAATTAATATCTTCAATGAATATTTCTTCCGTGACTTGTCAGCTTATTATCTGGAATGGGAAATGTTGAAAGATGGAAAAAGTGTACGCTGCGGACGAATTGACAATCTGAACGTACAACCTCAACAGACTGCGAAAGTCAAGCTAAACCTAGGCGAGACAGATGCGGAGGCTGAATGGTTATTGAACATTTCCTACAAACTGAAAAATAATGAAGACCTGCTTCCCGCCAGATATACGGTAGCCAAAGAGCAACTCACCCTAAACCCGTATAAAGCACCATCCATGCAACTGGGAAATTGTGAACTAAGCAATACCGAAACCGTAGCTCCGGAAGTGCAGGATAACGACAGGTACTATCTGATTGTCAGCAACGACGCTTTCCAGGTAGAATTCAACAGGACAAACGGATATCTCACCAAATATCAGATAAAAGGACTGGATATGATTAAAGAAGGAGCTATCCTGAAACCTAATTTCTGGCGTGCTCCTACCGACAATGATTTCGGTGCACACATCCATCGCAAGTATGTAGCCTGGAAAAATCCGGAAATAAGGTTAAAGTCGTTAAAACAACGTACGGAAAACAAGCAAGTTATCGTAGAAACCGCTTATGAGATGCCGGGAGTGTCTGCGAAACTCAATCTGACATACGTCATCAATAACGAAGGAGCCATTAAGGTTACTCAAAAAATGACAACGGACAAAAAGGCCAAAGTCTCCAATATGTTCCGTTTCGGTATGCAAATGCAAATGCCGCGTAGCTTCGAGACTATCGAGTATTACGGACGCGGTCCTATCGAAAACTACATTGACCGTAATCATTGTACCGACTTAGGCATCTATCGTCAAAGCGTCACAGAACAATTCTATTCTTATATCCGCCCGCAAGAAAACGGCACGAAAACCGATATCCGTTGGTGGAGAATGATAAATAAGGCTGGAAATGGTATTGAAGTTGTTGCGACCTCCCCATTCTCAGCATCAGCCTTGCATTATACCATTGAATCACTGGATGAGGGCTGGAGCAAGCAGCAAGGGCATTCTCCGGAAGTAGAAGAAGCTGATTTAACGAACCTATGTATTGACAAGATACAAGCAGGGCTCGGATGTGTAAATAGCTGGGGAAGTATTGCACTGCCTGAGTATCAGGTTCCCTACCAAGATTATGAATTTACGTTCATTTTATCTCCGATACAACACTGCATAGATATTCAATAGAAAATGAAAAAGAATCAAATAACAATATTCGTTATGGGAATGTTATTATTAACTTCCCTGACAATCTCTGCCAAGCCCAAAAGAGTAATTATGATTGCTCTTGATGGCATATCGGTAGAGGGTTACCAAAAGGCCAACACTCCCAATTTGGATGCATTAATGGCCGAAGGAGCACTTTCTCTGACCACTCGCGTAGCAATGCCTTCGTTCACCCTGCCCAATTGGACCAGTCACCTCACAGGAAGTGGTCCCGAACAACATGGAGTGGTAAACAACGGATGGAAAATCGACAAGTTTGTGCTCCCTGCCGTAGAAACTGATACAGAGGGATATTATCCATCTGTATTCACAATCCTTAAAGAAGAAATGTCGGAAATAAAAACTGCTTTCTACTATAACTGGATTAACTTATTCTATCCTTATAATAAGAAGTATTTTGATGAAGTCTCTTATCTTGAAAAAGACGAGTACATACCCAACTATCAGAAAGCCATCAATTTTATTGCCCGGAATCAGGATAAACCGACAGTCGTATTTCTATACTCCGTCCATACAGACAATGCCGGACATAGACATAAATGGATGTCACCTGAATATATTCACTCCATTGAAGAAGCCGACGTTCAAATTGGCAAATTCATCAATGAAATGAAAGAAAAAGGATTGTACAAGGACACTCATTTTATGTTTTTATCGGACCATGGAGGTATTAACAACGGACACGGCGGAGTAACAACCAACGAAATGATTGTACCATGGGGAATCACAGGTCCCAAAATCAAAAAGGGATTTAAAATAAAAGAACCGAATAATACAGTCAACACGGCATCGGTAATTCTACGCTTATTCAAGATAAAACAACCATTATCATGGACAGGAGAGGTCCCTGAATCCATTTTCAAATAATATAAGACTTCACAAGTATCCATGGTTATCCTTGTGAGAACTAATTATATAGGTATAGTACGCTTTCAGGTACTATACCTATAAACAAAATAATTGAATTAATTCCATGAAACAAACACTGATTTTGATTTCTTTAATTTGCTTCAGTACAGGTAACATCATGGCTCAGCATACCATCGAAGTGAAAGGTAAAATCAAGTTTATTGAACCGAAAATGAACAAGATCGAAGCGATACGCCACGAGGGTACACAGAAAATAGTCGTTGCCGAAACTCCTGTAAACAAAGACGGAACATACAAGCTCACCATTAATGTAGACAAACCGCAATCGCTAAGCTTATCATACCCATGGTGGCAAAGCGTGAACATTTGGGTAGAAGACGAGAACCTAGAAGTAGACTTTCACGGACGAGACACCGCTAAAATTGTGATAAAAAATCCACCCTATGTATACATCAGAGGAGGCAAAAACAACGAAGTAATGAACTGGATTAACTTCGAAAGATACCGTAACTACCAACAGATGATTGAGCTATATCGTGAGCTCTACAACTCGAAAATTCACGAAGACGAGAAAGAGGAGATAAGAGTGGCGAGTGCTATCGGCTATTCCGACCAAGAGAACTACCGCGCTCATATGCGCTACATCTGCGAACACTATGCCGATCGCACTAGCGTGATAACTGCCATAAACGATTTGGATAAAGAGAAAGACGCCGCACTAATAGAAAAGACGCTCAATACATTAGAAAAAAGCAATTCTAAAGTAGTGGCAAATTACCGTGCCACAGCGAAAAAAAAGAGAGACTGCGAATTGCGTATGCAAATCGGACAGTCAATTCCCGAATTCGAGGCTTATACTCCCAAAGGCAAAAAGATGAATGTACAAAATTTTAAGGGAAAAGTACTAGTGCTAGATTTCTGGGCAAGCTGGTGCGATCCCTGCCGTCAAGAAGTACCTAACTTGAAGAAAGCATACGAAGAGTTCAAAAATAAGAATGTAGAGTTCTTAAGCGTCAGCGTGGATGCCAAAAAGGAAGATTGGATAAAAGCCTTGAAAGAGGAGAATATGCCTTGGCCGCAAGCGCAGGCTCCCAATGGCGGAAGACAGGTGATGGATACATACCAATTCAGCGGTATTCCTTTTATTCTGGTAATTGACCAAAACGGAAATCTTTACCGTAAGAACGTACGCGGCCAGCAAATTCAGGAAGCTATATGCGAGTGCCTGACAGGCAAACCCACACAAGACAAAAAGAAGTCTCAAAGGATAAAAGCTGCAAGCATGATGTGAAACATAACGTCACTCCACGCGAAAGCGGGCAGACTTTCACTGGACAATTATTCTTTGTAAAATGAATTGTAAAACTTAAAGCATAAAGAAACACAAAGGAGCTACGGTGAAAGGCGCACGTATAGTTCTTAATGAGAAAAGCGGCGTTACCGCCACTGACCTACATAACAACAGTAAAAATCAGTAAAAGAATTCAAAAGAGAAACAAATATGACAGATTTATTTGGAAGTTAGTTCAGGAAGGCATACATTTGTCA
>OGEP01002667.1_pt1 | contig 15048 bp, 15 predicted proteins | sample 1570721 | NCBI WGS metagenome assembly OGEP01 (sample SAMEA2582131, study PRJEB24529) | metagenome | biome: Human gut stool | place: China | collected 2011 | reverse complement strand
CACCAGCAGAAATACCGACAGCGAATCGTCCTCGCGCACAATCACTTACGTGTTTTATAATCGTGGGCAGAGGTAAGAATCTGATCGTAATTCCTTTCCAACCTTCTCTTTATAAAATCTATCAGACATTCTTCCTTCTTAAATCACCACATGTGTCGAAAGAATATATACACATGCAGCTAACACGACCTAAGATACATTTCTGTATACTTATTTTATGTAAGTATTATATCATATATTTGTAAATTAACAAGTATGTCCTTTAATTATTTTATGCAAATATGTCAAGTGTCATAAGTAAGTTTTCTGATTTTTTGCAAATATTCACAAAACATTTATTCTGTTCCATGTATACTAAATTAATAACAAAATATTGTGGATAATTGTGGATAATGTGGATAACTTGGTTGATAAGTCTCATTTTAGATAAAATCGGTCTTTAAAAATGTGGAAAACTTTTCAAAGCATTTTAAAATATTGTCAAGCAATTATTGAAATAAATACAATCTGAATTTCTTTTTGGTAAGTATGCACAAGGAAGTTTTTGTCAATATTTGTTTTTAATTTTTTTATAGAAATATCCAGTATTTTCCTGTATTATAATAACGATATTATTGAAATTAAGCGAGGCATATTATCATGAAAAAAACTATAGTTATAACTGGTGCTTCCCGTGGAATCGGAAAAGCAATTGCAATAGAACTTGCCGGAAAAGACACTAATATTGTTATCAACTGTGTGAATAATGTGGATAAACTAAATGAAGTCAAATCCATTATTGAGGAAAAAGGCAGTGTCTGTGAAACATTTATAGGCAATATGGGAAATTACAGTGATGTACAGAAAATGTTTGACATGTGCCTTCAGCGTTTCGGGCAGGTTGATGTGCTTATCAACAATGCCGGAATATCCGTTGTCGGGCTTTTTCAGGATATGAGTGAAGATGAGTGGCACAGAATATGTAACACTAATATAGATTCTGTCTTTAACTGCTGCCATTTTGCCGTTAAAGATATGATGAAAAGACACTGTGGCAAGATTATTAATATATCTTCTGTGTGGGGATTGTACGGTGCAAGCTGTGAGGTTGCATATTCAGCAACCAAGGGGGCAGTCAATTCATTTACAAGGGCACTTGCAAAGGAGCTTGCTCCAAGTGGTATTCAGGTCAACGCTGTTGCCTGCGGAGCTATTGACACAGATATGAACGGTCATCTCTCAGATGATGACAAGGCTTCCCTTGCCGAAGAGATTCCTGCAGGCCGGTTTGGAGACCCGCAGGAAGTCGCTGAGCTTGTTAAATCTCTTTCCGGCATGAACAGCTATCTTACCGGTCAGATAATAACTCTTGATGGCGGCTGGATTTAATCAGCCTGTATAACTTTTATCAATATTAATCACGGCGCGGCATTCACTCTGCTTCTCCGTGATTTTTTTCTGAATCTGTTTCTTTATCTCATCATCTGAAAGATGATAATTATAAGGAACAAGCACATCAAATATAAGATTAGTTATATATGGACCTTTAACAGTCCTGAAATCATGTATATCCAGTTCCTCACCTACTGACTTTACAACCGCAATAGTCATCTTTCGCAAATGATTTATCACCTCATCATCTGTAACTACCGGATCCATATGTATGCTTATAAAGCATTTCATGCGCTTTTCAACTCTTCTTTCAGCCATATCTATATAATCATGCGCTTCCATCATGTCCATATTAGCCGGAACCTCTGCGTGAAGCGATGCATATACTCTGCCCGGACCGTAATTATGCACAATCAGGTCGTGAACTCCTATTATATGCTTATCCTGAAGAACAATATTCTCAAGTTCCTGTACAAATTCTTTCGTTGGTGGCTGCCCAAGAAGTGGCTGCAATGTATCTTTTGCCGCACCAAAACCAGCTAATATTACAAATACTGCAACAACAACTCCTGCTATTCCATCTATATTAATATCAGAAAACAGGGTAAGAAGCACTCCTATAAGGACTACTGATGTTGCAACGCAGTCTGACAGGCTGTCTGTAGCCGTTGCCTTCATTGCTGCAGAATCTACTTTATTGCCAAGATATTTGTTGAATTTTGCCATCCACATTTTCATAAGGATTGATAACACAAGTATAATAAGAGATGGTACGGATACCTCAAGCGGCGTAGGATGAAGTATTTTTCTGAATGATGTTGTCAGCAGTTCAAAGCCCATAATTATAATTGCTCCTGATACTATGAAGCCCGATATATATTCGATTCTTCCATGACCATACGGATGTTCATAATCAGCCGGCTTTCCAGCAAGCTTAAAGCCTATAAGTGTAACAATTGAAGATCCTGCATCCGATAAATTATTGACCGCATCCGCCATTATTGAAACCGATGCCGTAAGCACTCCTGCAAGTATCTTTGCTAAAAACAGTATAAGATTACAGATTATTCCCACAATCCCGGCAAACACACCGTATCTTGTACGGACTTCGGGGTTCTTCGTCTTATCATAATCTTTTACAAACCTCTTAAGTAATAAATCTATCATTTCCTTCTCCTTCATGCCCTCTGGCATATTTACATTAAGTATATACTATATTGGACTTAATTTAAAGATTCATATTTTTTGATTTACAGTATATACCCAAAAGGATTATAATAGGAATGATTATTGTATTTAATCATTACAAATATCCAGGAGGACAACAATGTTAGACTTTGAAAAGGTAATACCAGAGGATGTAGGAATATCTTCCACAGGACTTATCAGCTTTGCCAGAAAGCTTGAATATAACAACCTTCCGATGCACAGCATAATTGTTATGCGACATGGTAAAATATGTATGGAAAGCTACTATGCACCATACACGAAAGACACTCTTCACAGAATGTTTTCTGTCACCAAATCTTTCGTTTCACTTGCCATAGGGCTGCTTGCTGATGAAGGCAGAATATCACTTGATGACCATATTGCAGATTATTTCCCTGAAAAGCAGCCAGAAACAGGCGTGCACCCGTATATGCAGATGCTCACAATAAGGCAGATGCTCACAATGAGAACATGCCATGATGTGAATGCATACAAAATCGGAGGTTCCCCTGACTGGGTAGGTTCTTTCTTCACTGTTACACCCGACCATGTTCCTGGAACTAATTTCTCTTATGATACAGCTTCAACACATACATTGGGTGCACTTGTTGAAAAACTCACAGGTATGGAACTGCTTGATTATCTGAGGACGAAATTCTTAGACGAATTGAGTTTTTCTAAAGAAGCATTTATATTAAAATCTCCTGATGGAAAAGTAAGCATGGGCGGTTCAGGAATGTGTGCAACACCACGGGATATCCTTAAGGTTATGTATGTTGTATCTCAGAATGGTAAACTTGATGGAAAGCAGTTGCTGCCTTCCGGATATCTTAAGGAGGCAACTGTTAAGCAGAGTGACCCTTATGGAAAATCAGGTACATGGGAAGAAATGCAGGGCTATGGCTACCAGATATGGATGACAACTCACAATGGTTATGCATTTTTTGGCATGGGTGGACAGCTTGCCGTATATTACCCGGATAAAGATGTTATTCTTGTTACCACTGCTGATGCACAGGGTCGTCAGGGTGGAGTACAGCTGATATATGATACATTTTACGAAGAAGTATACAGCCATATTGATACATGTACTGATAATGGTGATTATAAAGAATTCCAGAAATTCGAAAATTCACGCCAGCTTCTTGTTGAACCGGGCGAATATAGTTCAGACCTTGTAAGCAAAATCAACGGACAAAACTACGAATTTGGCACTAATCCATGTGGTGTAACAGACATAAAGCTTACATTTAACGGAGATGAAGGAACATTTTTCTATACTAATGCAACAGGAAATCACGAGCTGCATTTCGGACTCGGAAAGAATGTTTTCCAGAACTTCCCTGATTATAATTTCAAATGTGGTGCAAGCGCAGCTTTCAGAGCAGACAATAATCTTCTTATCAAAGTGCAGATTATTGATAGTTCCGTCGGCAATATGTATATATCATTAAGCTATATTGATGATTATGTTACAGTTATGATGAGAAAGCTTGAAGAGAGTTATTTTAATGAATACGATGGAGTATTCAGCGGAAAATTAAGCATTTAGATATCAAAGGGCGGTCACACTCACCTGTATGACTGCCCTTTTCCTTTACTTTTCTATGATTCTTCCTTCACTAATCTCAATTATCTCGTCAGAGAGCATCTCAAGTTCTTCCTTATCGTGGCATGCAATTATGATAAGTGCGCCTCTCTTCTTCTGTTCCTCAAGTATCTCATGAACCTGCTTTGCTCCTGCTTCATCAAGTGCGTTGATAGGCTCATCAAGTATGATAAGGTCAGGATTCTCCATGTATGCTGCAGCAATTCCAAGCTTCTGCTTCATACCAAGAGAATACTTCCTGTAAGTTCTCTTATCATCAGGGTCAAGCCCCACCTGACGTATTACCTCTCTTATATGTTCATCATCAACTCTGTTCTGGATTGAAGCAAGCACCTTAAGATTCTTAAAACCTGTATAATTACCGATAAATGCGGGATTCTCTATTAGCACTCCGACACTGTCCGGAAATGTCATATCCTTTCCAAGAATCTTGCCATCTATCTCAACAGTTCCCTCTGTTGCTGATATAAGACCGCATATAACCCTCATAAGCATTGTCTTTCCTGAGCCATTCTTTCCCTTTAAGCCATACACTTTACCGCTTGTAAGTTCCAGATTAACATTATCAAGAACCTTTGCCTTCTTTATAACCTTTGAAACATTTGTAAGCTTTATTACCATAATTACACCCTCCAATCACTTTTCTTTAATATATCCATTTGCCTAAACGAAGCATATCCTGCAATTACAGAAACGACTATCAGCACAATATCTGCAATAACCGTCAGCGTAAGGCTCCCGCCTTCAGGTGTATACATAATATTTCTTAACGCCATGAAGCCGTTACCTATAAACAGGAATGACCTGAAAAATACTCCCATAATCAGTATAACTACGACAGCAATGTACCCGATAATCGGTCCCATAATCTGTGAAACGCATATCTGTATAAGGCATATTGCAATTGTTGTGAGAAGCCCCACAATAATCATATACACTGTAAGTCTTGTAAGATTCGGATTATTCTTTATCAGTGTTTTGTCGTAACCGTCTATACTGATACACACCTGTTTATTGACCTGCAGGCTCAGTCTTCCGCCTGCCAGCGAAACACCGGCTATCTCAAGTATTAAGATTCCATAACAGATACATGCAGTAAACACTGCCCATATACATTTGGATAACCACCATACCAGCTTCTTACCTGCTCTCATAAGCACCATTCCGCCATAACCGTTAATATCCTTGAATGGATAGTTACCTATTGCAAAGCCAATAAGAATATTAGGAAGTATGTATGCTGTCGGAATATTAATATCTGTCTGTACATCCACAATCCAGCGCATCCCGCGAAAGATATATAATATGATATCCGATGATGTGTATTGTCCCATAAAATGTTTTGTCTTACAGCGCACAAGAAAGTCTGTTATAAGAACAGCATATACCACTGCAATTAGAAGAAATTTCTTCCACTGATGCACTATTCCATTAATGAAATCATATTTTATCTGAAAAATCACATTTTTCATCTGAAAAAGTCCTTTCTTCTGATAATAACAGTTGTTACCAGTGACACAGCCAGACACAGTATCAGCGGATACAATATATTCCGCCATATCTGCACACCGTTCATATAGATATTGCCTCTTAACTTGTAATAATATGTAAGAAATCCCATATACGCCATGTTCTCAAAGCTGCTCACAGCCAGGGCAGCAAGGAAACCTGCCCACTGGTTATTAGTAAGCCACCACATAATCATCATAAGCGTGCCTGATACATACAGTATTGCAAATGCTTCTATAACAAATGCAATTATAAAAAGCCACAGTGATGGGCGGTTCTGTACTATATCTCCTGTTGCCATGAATGCCTTGCTGAATTTTTCATCCCAGTTATATACTTTTCCTGTCATCAGATACCCGGCTGTTAAAGTTACCACCGTAATATACGCAGAGAAAAATCCTGCTGCCACAACCATATTAATCTGTGAATTAATCCACACATTTCTTACATTCTTTCTTCTTATAACTATTGCACTGTTCAAATCATATTTCTGAATATAAAGAACATAAAACAATACAAATGGAACAACATATCTCCACATTGTACTTACATTCACACTGATAAGTGCATCATACAGGCACGGATTTCCATTAATAACGGACTGACTCACAAGTTTTAGAATTATATCCATCGGTACAAGCGCTGTTACTAACACAAACACAGCCGCCGTAAGTGCAACCTCGCTTACATTAAATAATAATTTTAATTTCTTCATCCATCTATACCCCTGATTACAATCGCCTGTCTTACTGGATAAGCCTTAAAACACAGATATATATCTTCATGAAGGAGCTTATCCAGCTTCTTTTCACTCAGATAATTTTTACTAATGACATATGCCAGTGTAAAGTCTTTGACCTCGCCTTTATCAACAGATACATTATCTTCACATACCATTCCCTGATTTTCATATCCATCCGGGTATATAACAAGATTAGAGTCTGTCACAATACTGAACATATTAAACTTATCCTGTGACTCATTCTGAACTTTAACCTTTAAAACTATATAATTAAACCTGCCCAGTTCCTTAACACTTGCACTGTATTTTTCATTAACTTCCTGTTCAGTGCAGTAATCAATTCCTGTAACCTTAATCTTTATCCCATCAGAATACTGTACCCATTCATCCTTCTCTACAATTTCTTCTTCCGGCTCTGGAAATCTGTGATTCACATCTATATATCCAACCGCAACTACTACAGCAATTACTGCCATTATTATAAATGTAATTATAAACGGGTGCTTTCTTATGCTGAATCTGCCTTTAGTATGTTTCATGCTTAAGCCCTCCTATAAAATACACAACAACTCCAAGTATCAGTAATACTGCTATGTACACTATAAACGATGCTCCTGTATTGGTCTGTGCCATATTAAAAAGCTTTGTCGGTGCAATACCTCTCAGCCATTTCTTATCAGACATGCGCAGTATCGCATTTGCAAATTCAGTAATAATATATGGTGCAAGCATAGCCACAAATCTGTTATTAACTATATTAGATACAATAAGTGCTATTGTTGCCATAAGACCTCCGCACACAAAAAGCAGAATCATATACATAATCATATAAATGTGTGGATGTGTATAAAATATTGCTGACCATATACTTTTTGGAGAACTTGCAAATACACCAACCGGCCACACAAGTGATGGAAGAATAGTTATCGCAGTCAGGTAATTAATAAGCAATGGCATAACCACTACCACACCTCCCGTCACAAACACTGCAATATATTTGGCAGCAAGATAATTAAACTTAGCTGTTCTCGTTACATAATTCTTAATAATTCCACTTTTAATATCTGACAGATATGTAACTGCATACGGCATAGCCGCCAGTATCGGAATCAGCCTTATAAACAGACTGTATTCAAATGATACTCCATTACCTATCCACACCTGAAATGCACTTATCGGCATAAGTGTGGCATTATCAGGCATATATCCCATCAGCGGATTCATGGCTGCCGGTATAATCCTGGTTATAATCTGTGCTATGCTTAACCCCATCCCAATTATAAGAGCCAGCCACAGACTCCAGCTTTTAAATGCCCTTTCGAGCTCTGTCTTAATCATCACCTTCATACTGTTTTCCTCCCGGCTACTTGTCTATATCAAGCTTTACTATCGGAGACCCAACAGGAAATGCTTTATCAGTTGTACTGTAGCATGTATACAACGAATCTATAGTAAGACCATCTGTTGTTATATCCTTATATGTATCTATATATTGACCTCCAACATTAGCAGTTGTTCTTGTGTAAGAAGTAACAAATTCATAAGGAATGACCTCCATTGCAACAACCTCTTTAGTTTCTCCCGGCTTAATTGTAAGATGATGTCTGAATATTTCATGGTCATCATGAATATTAAGATATGATTGTCTGCTTTCTATGGTTGAATAATATGTTGCATCGTCCTGTTCGTTATATCTGAAGCAATACAAACGGAATCCGTTCGACAGAAACCGAAAATCTTCATCACCATTATTAGTAATCTTTAACTTCATCAGCAGGGCAACCTGCTTGATACCTTTTCTATCATTTGCAAATGTTCCATCTTCATTAATCATCTTGTCATATGCACTGAATTTTTCTGGTGTTTCAGTATCATATTTTATATATTCAGCTATGTCCTCCTCGCTCATCAGCTTGGATAACTCATCAACATTTTCAGCAATGGCTGTTTCACCTATACTGTATGTAAATTTGGTAACCAGTTTCCCTGTATAAATCTCCATATCAACATCTGAATATCTTTCAGCATATTTAGGACTACTTGAAACCATTCCCGCAAACACATTATCAACTTTGTTCTCACGTGATTCGTTCTCCTGAAAACGCTTCACATCTTCAATGCTCTGTCTGCTGCAGCCTCCCATTAATAATATTCCTGCCATAAGGACCGGAATAATTAAACATTTTCTTCTCCCCATAAGTACCTCCTTGATATAAGTTCTCTTACACTTATATACGAAATACATTTGTAAAAAGTTGAAAAATAATAAAAAATTCCCGGCAGACCATTGTGTATTCACACTTCCGGTCTGCCGGGAATCATTAATTATAATCAATTATCAAATTGTTAATTAGAACATAAGTCTTAATACCCATGTAAGGAAATTAACTGCAACATATGAGATTGCCATTATTAGAGGTATCTTCTTCTCATCCTTGCATAATGCACGGATTGCTATGTATACAAATGCATATCCTGCTACATTAGAAAATACTGTTACACATGAAGATATTCTGTCAATGAATCCTACTGATGTAAGACCTGTTACCCAACTGAGTAACTCTGCTGGTATACCAAGTACTGCTGTAATGGCATATACTGCAAGGCCCTGCATATATGTAACATTAGCCTTGTTAAATGCCTTTGCAAGAAGCATAACTACAAGTGCAATTACAGCTGCCGCTACTGCTACCAGAAGAATCTCAAGAAGCATGTTCTTGAATATTGAGCCTGCTGGATATGGCTTGGTATTAGTATATGAGCTGTAGTAAGATGAAAGTAAGCTGTCAAGCTCTTTACTTCCTGTTGTAACCTTTGCCTTACTGTTAGCAATTAACATATCAAACAATCTTGTAAGCATGTTAATAATTGCCTGACCGCCAATAAGTATTGCAATCATAATAACATTAGCTTTAGCAACAAATGCTGATACCGTTTCTACCGGTGATGTAAACAATCCCTTCAATACATTAACATAATCAAGGGCTGCATTAGCTCCTGCTTTCTTCACTGCTTCCATCTGCTGTGAAGCCTGCTGCTGATTAAATCCCTGCTGTGCCTGCTGATATGTCTGCTGACCTGCTCCCTGCTGGAATGTCTGCTGCGCTGCCTGCTGATTAAATTCCTGCTGTGGCTGTGCTGCTCCGGCTGACTGCTGTGCCTGCTGACATGTACAGACTTCTCCGTCCTGTAACTGTTTTCCGCAATACTTACAAAAACTCATTTCTTTTCCCTCCTGAAAGTAAAAGTTATAATATTGTATGGTTGTTGTCTCAACCTTTTTTTATAATACCATATATATTTATTTTCAACAATGGTCATATATGCACATTTCAATATAGTAAACTGCTAAAATTGAACTTTAGTGCTTTAACATACCACATTTATCAAGTATGAACTCCATTCTCTTTTCATATGAATGAAACTTCACTGCTTTTTCATGTCCGTTTCTTGCAATCTGCGCACGCTCATCCTCATGATTAAGATAATATTCTGTCTTTCTTAACAGGTCATCATGGCTTTCGTAATACACATAATCTTTTCCATTCTCGAAAAAATCCATATATTCAAGCTGAAAACTGGTCATAAGAAATCCGCCTGCACCGACAATATCCCACGCCCGAAGCGGAATTCCAGTACGGATATTGCGCATTACAGGATTAATATTAATCCTGCTGCAATTAAACACCTTAGGCATATCTGTCATATAATTAACTGCACCCTTAAGATTAACTCCTATAAGCTCCTTATCCGGATCATCCGTATAGAGGTCTGTTGGAAAATGTTTTGCAAGCTTGTTAAGTATCTGCACCCTCTCTATATTAGCAAGTTTGAAACCTAAAAATGTTGATGAAAACACAAGTGCAATATCTGAAAATGCTCTTTCATCCTGCTTAAAATCTATAAGCTCACATAACTTTTCAAGTATATCAACTGTAAGCACTTTATCAAATATGCTGTCACCATAGATTTCCATCTGTGCTGCCATTGCCGCATCAAAATATCCTCTTAAATATTCCGGCAGCTTATCCTTTATTTCATCGTATGAATTTCTGTGATACATTCCACCGACAAATGATACTTCACTGTGCCATTTCTTCCGTTCAGCAGCAGTAAGCGAATCCGTTATTTTATCAACTCGGGAGCAGTTTACAGCAAGTGGAAGATACCACACATGTTCTGCCCCAAGATTTTTTAGTTCCTCACAATAAAATCTGTCAAATATAAATATATAGTTACATTTATTAAATAATGACTGATGATACAGTGATATAAGCGGACTATCTACCGTCCATGCAATATATTTTTTCCCAAGTTCTTCACATAAATCCGATACATGCGGAAAATAATTAAGTGAAAAAACACAGTCGTATGCAGAAAAGACCTGCCTAAGCTCCACATAATCGCGGAGCTTAAAGCCGGTCTCATCATCCTTGTCTATTACTGTTTCTGTGTAATCATGTACTTCATGTCCGAAATATTCAATCGCAGACTTTACATCATCCTGATTGAACACCTTCCATCTGTATAAAAGTATTCTCATTGTGCACATGCCTTTTCAAGTACTTCAAAATAGTTCTCAAATGTTTTACAACAGCATTCATAATTATCAATTATTATTCCATCAACACGCAGGCCGATTAGTGCGAAAGACATTGCCATTCTATGGTCATTATATGTGTCAACCACACCTGGCTTAACATTGGCTGGAGATATCTCTATACGGTCTCTTCCCTCTTTGACATCAACACCAAGATTGTTAAGCTCGTTGACCATAGCCTCAATTCTGTCTGACTCCTGCAATCGTATATGTTCAATATTCTTGATAACCGTTGTTGTTTTTGCAAATGGAGCAATAGCTGCAAGTGTCATTGACTGGTCTGAGAAATCATTCATATCAACATCCACACCGCAATATTCTCCATCCTTAGGTCCGCTGACACATATACCCTCGCGTTCCTCTGTCACAGCACAGCCCATCTGCTTAAGCACATCTATGAACTTAAGGTCACCCTGCATTGAGTTAGAATGTACTCCCTTAACGATAGCTGTTCCGCCTGTAAGTGCTGCTGCCGCATAGAAGTAGCAGGCTGCTGAAACATCCGGTTCAATATAATATGTCTGTGGATAGTAACCCGAACCCTCAGGAACTACATATTCTGCCCCTTTATGGTCTACCACACATCCAAACTGTTCCATCATCTTAGCTGTTATACGCACATATGATCCTTCTGTTTTATTACTTGTAATATGAACATGTATTCCTTCTTCAAGCATCGGAGATGTCATCATAAGTGCACTTAAGAACTGTGTGCTTTCACTTATACTTATTGAAACATGATTCTGTGGTTTCTTCCCACCATACGCTGCACCTTTTACATTAACTGGAAGATGTCCGTCTTTCTCAAGAAACTCAATCTCTGCTCCCATACTCTGTAATGCTTCAAAAAGCGGAAGCATAGGTCTTTTCTTCATCTGTTCAGAAGCTTCAATTGTATACTCACCATCTGATAACGCAAGCATGGCTGTAAGGAATCTTGCCGCTGTTCCGGCACTTCCTACATTGATTGTTGCTCTCTTCTTTGGAATATCTCTTCCATGTCCATGAATGATAACATATCGTTCAACTTCGTTTACTTCGATAATATATCCAAGTGCGATAAGACTTAAAAGAAAATGTCTCGAATCGTCACTGAACAAAACTCCTTTAAGGGTACATTCACCCTGTGATAAAGCTGCCATAAGCAGCGCTCTGTTAGTAATACTCTTTGAACCAGGCACTTCAACTGTACAGTGAATCGGGTGGTCCAGCTTCTTAACCTTGTACTGTGACATAATTTTACTACTCCATTAACCGTAATTATCTCTCGTCCATATCAACATATGGTCTGTGATGTCCAACATATTTGTATGCAGGACGGATAATCTTGCCTGCATTAACAAGTTCCTCAAGTCTGTGTGCGCACCAGCCTGAAATTCTTGAAGTTGCAAACATAGGTGTAAACATTTCTTCTGGAATACCAAGCATTGTGTATACAAATCCACTATAGAAATCGACATTGGCACAGACTGGCTTAAACATCTTTCTCTTGTTCATGATAAGCTGTCCTGCCTCGCTTTCAACAAGTTCATATAATGCAAATTCTTTCTGCATTCCCTTCTCTTCTGAAAGCTGTTTCGCAAATTTCTTAAGAATAACTGCTCTAGGATCTGAGTTAGTATATACCGCATGACCCATACCATAGATAAGTCCTGCATGGTCAAATGCTTCTTTGTCAAGGATCTTGTTAAGATATGTACATATCTCATCTTTATTGTCCCAATTGCTGCAATGTGCCTTAATATCTGTAAACATTTCCTGAACCTTTAAGTTAGCACCACCATGCTTAGGTCCTTTAAGGGATGCGATTGATGAAGCAATTGCTGAATATGTATCTGTTCCTGATGAAGTAACAACATGAGTTGTGAATGTTGAGTTATTACCACCACCATGCTCTGCATGAAGAACAAGACAAATATCAAGTACCTTTGCTTCGAGTTCTGTAAAGTCTCCGTCATCTCTTAACATATAGAGGATATTCTCGGCTGTTGAATAACCCTTCTTAGGATTCTTTATCATAAGTGTTCCATCAAGCTTAAAATGTCTGTATGACTGATAAGCATATACTGAAAGAAGAGGCATCTTGGCTATAAGCTGAAGACTCTGTCTTAATACATTAGGAATTGAAATATCATCCGGTTTCTCATCGTATGAATAAAGACTTAAGATACTCTTCATAAGCGAATTCATAAGATTAGTACTTGTAGCTTTCATAATAACATCTCTGATGAATGCCCCTGAAAGTTCCTGAAGATCTGTTAAGATTCTTATAAATCTGTCTAACTGATCCTTGTCTGGAAGTACTCCGAATAACAGAAGATATGTTGCTTCCTCAAATCTGAATCTGTCAAGGCTGCTTCTCTTGATAAGCTCCTCAACATTATATCCCTGAAAATATAATTCTCCGTCTACAGGTATCTTTCTTCCGTGAACACTCTGGTTACCTAATACATCTGATATCTCTGTGAGACCTGTAAGTACGCCGTTACCATTGCTGTCACGAAGACCTCTCTTTACATCATACTCTGTATACAGATTCTGATCGATTATACCTGAGGCTGTACACTCTTTTACAAGTTCCTCAAAATCGCTCTTATCTACTGTTGAAAGTTCCATCATTTCCTGATTGTTCATGGCTTTCCTCCTCCTGATTATTTCCCGCATAGCTAAACGCAGATGAAGATATTATATCTGCTACTAATAGTGTTTGTCAATTTACTGCTGGCTGTTTCCTGTCACATTTCTCATACCAATTACAGCATCAGCAAGCTGCCTCATATCATCTGCACTTCCCTGAGTAAACCCTTTCTTGCTTACAACCAGGCAGTTATCATCCCCAACAAACAGATATATATTATCAGGATCCTGATTCCATTTTACAACTTCATTCCAACTGAATGTATCACTGTCGTTTTCTTCATCTGTAATAATAATATTCTCTGCATCTATCTCATATGAGAATTTAATTCCTACCATCTTTCCATATATATTATAAAATTTCTTTTTATTGCTCTTATCCATTCCAACCATTCCTATATACAGAAATACTACCGCCACTAAACCAAACAGCACTATCATAAATGTATCAGCCTGCTCATTTCCTGTCATCTTAAAAACAAGCTCTCTTATCATCATCATTCCGAATATAAGTCCAAACATATTATAAATCAGCTTAAAAGTTTTATATCTGCTGTTATCAAAATTACTGGCACGCATGGCACCTTCCATACATTCCTTTGTGAATGCTGTTTCATTCTTTATTGTCATCAATTCCTCCCTGTATAACACTACATTATGAACGCCTCTTTAGCAGGCTTTATCTAAAGAATAATTTTTTAAGAAATCTTTTACTAAAGCTGGTCCTTCTTGTTCTTGTAAATATCCTGCAGAATTTCCATATTTTTCACGACACATTGGACAAGCTATATCATGAACAATAGCAGCTACTTCGAGTATTTCTTGTTCTCTTTTTTCTAAATGCTCTAATTTTCCAATAAGACGTGCATATTGATGCACTTTTAAAAAATGGGCAACATCATGTTTGATTTTATTTCCTTGAGTATATAAAATCATGCCTTGTTCAATTTCTTCAATCATTTTCTTTCTCCATTTGATCAATAAGTTCGATTACTTCTTGAATCATCCCATCACAATGAGGTTTCTTTTGTCCACCATTCTTTGCATTTTCTTTAAGTAAATCTGCACAATTAATAAGTCCATGATGATTATTAGAAATTGTTTTGATAAATTGGTTCACTTTTGCTGGTGAATCAATTCCTTTTGCTCCTAAAATCATTAAACCACTGGTAATAGCACCACAGACGCTCCCACATTTCATACCACCGCCAAAGTTACATCCCAAATGATTAGCAAGTTCTTTATTGATTCCTAAATCATCGGCATAAACTTCCATAATTGTTTGTGCACAATTATGAACCATGGGTGTAGCATTTCTTAATTCTTTTGCTTTTTCTACATGTTTATTCATCTTTCAAATTCCTTTTCTTT
>OGEP01002660.1_pt1 | contig 15078 bp, 15 predicted proteins | sample 1570721 | NCBI WGS metagenome assembly OGEP01 (sample SAMEA2582131, study PRJEB24529) | metagenome | biome: Human gut stool | place: China | collected 2011 | reverse complement strand
ACCGCTACGACAAAGGTTTTATGGACATCAATCCCACAACAATTAGGGTAAATAATTTTTAACATAGGAGGTAACTCCTTTCTCAAAAGTCGAGAAGTCCCTATCCCTTGACTGCTCATTCCTTACACAAACGAGTCGTTTATCCAAGTATAAGTTTACGTGCTCTTAGTCATAGTTAGTTGTGCTTGATGGAATGGGCTACACCTATAAGAATGCGAGGTAGTGGTGTACCACTCACTTACTCTCCTCCCCGTGATTTGTAGTAGTGATAGGTCTTCTTCCTTATATTATAGACAAAAACAAAAAGTACAGCACCTTTTCATTCAGTGCTGTGCCTTGAGTGAAACGAAAGGAATGAATTATAAACATGACACAAAAATTAGTATCAATCATTGATGTCCCTAAGCACGTAGGTGAAAAAGTTACCATCGGTGCTTGGGTTGCCAACAAATCAGGAAAAGGTAAAATTGCCTTTCTTCAACTTCGTGACGGGACTGCTTTCTTCCAAGCAGTTGCTTTCAAACCAAACTTTATCGAAACATTTGGTGAAGAAGAAGGTGCTGAAAAATTCAATACTATCAGACACCTTAGCCAAGAAACATCAGTTTATGTAACTGGTATTGTTAAAGAAGATGGACGTTCAAAATTCGGTTACGAATTAGATGTGACAGACATCGAAATCATCGGTGAATCTGTTGATTACCCAATCACACCAAAAGAACACGGTACAGATTTCTTGATGGATAACCGTCACTTGTGGTTGCGTTCACGCAAACAAATGGCTATCATGCAAATCCGTAACGCCATCATCTATGCAACATACGATTTCTTCGACAAAAATGGCTTCATCAAATTTGATAGCCCAATCTTGTCAGGAAATGCGGCTGAAGATTCAACTGAATTGTTCGAAACAGACTACTTCGGAACACCAGCCTTCTTGAGCCAATCAGGACAACTTTACCTTGAAGCAGGTGCTATGGCCCTTGGACGCGTATTTGACTTTGGACCAGTTTTTCGTGCTGAAAAATCTAAAACTCGCCGTCACTTAACTGAGTTCTGGATGATGGATGCGGAATACTCATTCCTTAGCCATGACGAATCACTTGACCTTCAAGAAGCTTATGTCAAAGCTCTTATCCAAGGTGTTCTTGACTGTGCACCACAAGCGCTTGAAATCATGGAACGTGATGTAGAACTCTTGAAGAGCTACGTTGAAAAACCGTTTAAACGTGTGTCTTACGATGATGCCATTGACCTTCTTCAAGAACATGAAAACGATGAAGACACTGACTACGAACACGTTGAACACGGTGATGACTTTGGTTCACCACACGAAACTTGGATTTCAAACTACTTTGGTGTGCCAACATTCGTTGTTAACTATCCAGCAAGTTTCAAAGCCTTCTATATGAAACCTGTTCCTGGTAATCCAGAACGCGTTGTTTGCGCTGACCTTTTGGCACCAGAAGGTTACGGAGAAATCATCGGTGGTTCAATGCGTGAAGAAAACTACGATGCTCTTGTTGCTAAAATGGACGAACTCGGCATGGACAAATCAGAATACGAATTCTACCTTGACCTCCGCAAATACGGTTCAGTCCCACACGGAGGATTCGGTATCGGTATCGAACGTATGGTAACCTTCGTCGCAGGAACAAAACACATCCGTGAAGCCATCCCATTTCCACGCATGTTGCACCGTATTAAACCATAATTTACTTGACATAAATAAGAACGACAATCGCTTGGTTGTCGTTTTTTTGTTATGGAAAAATCCCATTCAAAGAGAATGAGATTAGAGTGATTATTTGATTAATTTCGGTACTTGTTTTTCTAGTAATTTGATAACCGCCATGACAATTAAGAGTGACACTAAGCGGTCAATGTAGTCTGTTCCTGCTTGAACGGTTACAAGGCTTGTTGTCATGTCGAGGCCAAGTCCGTGGAGAAATTGGGCAACGATGGCTGAACCGCTTGAAGTGATTCCTTTGAAGAGGATGACGGTGATGAGGGAGGAAACGATTGTTCCTGGGAGGGAAACGACCAAAGATTTCCAAAGTAGGCTGACAGCTCTGCTATTTTTCTTAACCGTAAAACCAGCCACAAGAGCAACCACGATAGCAACGGGCGAGAAGTAGAGGGAGAAGATGTCAGTGGTCATCCAGTTGATGAGGGCGCTGAGAATGGCTGCGCCGGCACCATACCAAGGGCCGAGCACCACAGCAACTAGGAGCGTCCCGATGGTGTCAAGGTAGATAGGCAGGCGAAGGAAGAGGGCGATGTTAGCGCCAACGATGTTGATAGCGATAGCAATTGCAAAGAAAGCAATCAAGCGAGCGGGTGATTTTGTCATGAATTGAGTCCTAATGTTTCTAAGTCGTGTGCAACGACAGATTTTTGGGCGTGCAAGAGGACGGTCATGAAATCATTCCAGAAAAGTACGGTGTCAACTGAAGTGAGGATGGTGCTGTTAGCAGGTTTGTGGTAGAAGTCGTATTGGTCCACGACGGTTTGACCAAGGGCAATGCCCTCGCAGACGACATCGGTATAGCTGTCAAAACCTGACGCGATATTCTTATCGATGAAATAAGCTAGCGCTAGCGGATCATTGATGACGCAGCCAAGGATATGTTCGTAACGCCAATGAAAATCGAAGTAAAATCCTGTAATCTTGCCGACAAAGTCAGCAACTTCAGGATTGATACGCTTCATGTATTCCAAGTGATTTGGGGTGAAAACAATCTTGCGTGTGATGTCCAGTCCAACCATTTCAATTTTTTTGCCAAGGTTAGCAAAAACGTATTGGGCAGCATGGGGGTCACACCAGTAATTGTATTCCGCCACAGGTGAGCAGTTGCCGTGTGACTTGAAGCTACCACCCATACTGACGAAACGTTTGCAGTTGTGACCAAGTTGAGGATTTGCTTTTAATGCGCGAGCAATATTGGTCAAGGGACCGAGGGCGATGATGGAAGTATCAGTTTGTTTGCTGAAGTAGTCAGCAAGAAATACTGCTGCAGATTGCTTCTGATAAATAATCGGCTCAGCCAGTTCCAAATCATTCTCACCGAGTCCATCCATACCGTGGGTGTCTTGAGCAGAAACGAAGTCGCGTTCCAAAGGCTCATTAGTCCCAACGTAGACAGGAATATCACGACGATTGAGCAACTCAAGTGTCACAAAGGTATTTTTCAAGCCCAACTCGACAGGGGAATTTCCTTCGGTGATGGTGATAGCAACCACATCAATTTTTGGGTGCTGAATGGCATACATAAGCGCCAAAGTATCATCAATACCAGGATCACAGTCAATGATAATTTTTTCTTTAGTCATAAAACTCCTTTCTTTTTTGAAATTTTGTGTTACTTTTTCTCAACTGTGCGGAGGTGGGACGACAAAATCGAAGACTTCGTATTCGCGATTTTTGTCCTACTCTCACGGCAATCGATATGGCGAATTGCCTAGTTACCTTACTAACTACACAAGTGACATAGTATCGATGTCACTTGTTTCGTGTCGTATGTAGTGCGGACGCAAACGAACATTAAACGAGTTCTATCGCAAAATTGGAGCCCTTCGCTTTTTACTCTAAGGCTCAGGCAGAAATAGTCCACTGAACTACTTCTCTCTCCAAAATTCCGTGGCAATCATAACAAGACTGCTATTGTCTGTTCACTACGGTGAAAAAGTATGCCTATAGTTCCTATTTTTAGCGTCAGCCCGAGTGAAGTAAGCCGCCGAGATACTTTTCGCCGTAGTGGAATAATTAGTAAGGGCATAGTTCTTACTAATTACGGGAACTTTGAGACCTTTGGGCCAAAGTTTAGTGATGAGATCCCGTAGGGAGCTGCTCACGTTCGCACTACTTAAGGAAAGTATCAAAAATAAGAAATAAAAAATGACCTTGGCTAACCAAGATCACACGAAAAAGTGAATTTAGGCAAACTAAATTCGGCGTCATTTTCAGTCACTTAGTTTTTTATTCTGGGAAGTTTTCGAACCAGTCCGGGCTAAGCCCGATTATGCACGAATCTTATTATAATATGGATAGGAATCCTTGTAAACCTCTTTTGTCAATTTTTAACGAAAAAACTGTTTAAATTTTCAGAAAAATCTGTTATAATGATAGCACTACAATCAAGGAGAAGATTATTATGGTAAAAACAATTCATACAGATAATGCCCCAGCAGCAATCGGTCCTTATGTGCAAGGTAAGGTTGTTGGTGATTTTTTATTTGCGTCAGGTCAAGTACCATTGTCACCAGCAACAGGTGAAGTCATTGGTGAAACGATTCAAGAGCAAACGGAACAAGTTTTGAAAAACATCACAGCTATTTTGGCAGAAGCAGGTACAGATTTTGACCATGTGGTGAAAACAACTTGTTTCCTCAGTGATATGAATGACTTTGTTCCTTTTAACGAAGTTTATGCGACAGCTTTTAAAGCAGACTTCCCAGCGCGTTCAGCCGTTGAAGTAGCTCGCTTACCAAAAGATGTCAAAGTTGAAATTGAAGTCATTGCCTATCTTGGCAAAGACTAATTGCTATCAAACAGTAAGGTTGGACCAAGTGTCCGACCTATTTTTTAACTTCAATATCTTGCTAACCTAGTGCTTGAGGAGAATGATGTCAGTCCCATCTATCTTTAGAACCAGTGTGCCCTTACAAGCGGGCATATTTTTGGTATAATAAAAGGCAGAAAGAAGGTCTAGTATGCAGACTAATGGTGAGCAAAAGAGAATTAGTGATGAGGGATTGTACCTGTCAGAGTTGGATGTTCGGCTTCGAGAAATTATTTTAAAAGCACATCCAGATTGGACGATGAACCAGTTTATCAATCATGATGACTTGGCATCCTATCGACTGATTTTTCTCAGAGAAATCATCGCTAAAGCTAACAGGAAGAATGATTATGTCAGAGAGACAGTCTATGATATTAGTAAAAATACCCAGTATGCAACCGTCGATGTTCAGGAAGAATGGAATCAAAAAATCACCTTCGGGCAACGTATTGCGGATGCAGTGGCACGTTTTGGTGGGTCATGGACTTTTATTATTAGTTTCGTTGCTTTGATGATTATTTGGATGGCTGTCAATGTGGTCAAACCCTTCGGAATCGCCTTTGATGCCTATCCATTTATTCTACTGAACCTGGCTCTGTCAACCATTGCTGCCATTCAGGCTCCCTTGATTATGATGAGTCAGAATCGAGCGTCAGATTATGACCGCTTGCAGGCTAAGAATGATTATCAAGTTAATAAAAAATCGGAAGAAGGGGTACGCTTATTGCACACCAAAATCGACCACTTGGTTCAACAAGACCAGTCAGACCAGTTAGACATTCAAAAATTGCAAACTGAAATGCTGGTCTCATTGACCAAACAAGTGGCAGACCTTCAACATCAAAATAAAGAGCTAGCTCAGTCGCTAGCCAAATTAACGATAAAAGGAGACCAATAATGGCAAAAGAAACGATTAAACTTGTTATTGTCACTGGTATGAGTGGTGCGGGAAAAACAGTAGCCATCCAGTCTTTTGAAGATTTAGGCTATTTCACGATTGATAATATGCCCCCAACGCTTGTGCCCAAGTTTTTGGACTTAGTTGAGCAGGCAGGAGAAACCAACCGTGTTGCCCTTGTGGTTGATATGCGTAGCCGTCAATTTTTCACCGAAATCAATTCTATCTTGGACCGTATTGAGGGCAAGGATAATATTGATTTTAAGATTCTCTTCTTGGATTCAACGGATGGGGAACTCGTCTCACGCTACAAAGAAACTAGACGTAGTCACCCCCTCGCAGCAGACGGTCGTGTTATGGATGGGATTCGCTTAGAACGTGAATTATTGGCTCCCCTAAAAAGCATGAGTCAAAACGTAGTCGATACTACCGAATTAACCCCACGACAGCTTCGCAAGGTCATTTCCGAACAATTTTCAAGTGACCAAAATCAATCCTCTTTCCGCATTGAGGTCATGAGTTTCGGCTTCAAATATGGTTTGCCCTTAGATGCTGATTTGGTTTTTGATGTGCGCTTTTTGCCAAATCCATATTACCAACCAGAACTTCGCGAAAAAACAGGCTTGGATGCTGAGGTTTATGACTTTGTCATGGAATTTGACGAATCACAAGCCTTCTATGACAGCTTGCTTAACTTGCTTAAACCAATTTTACCGAGCTATCAAAAGGAAGGAAAAGCAGTGCTTACCATCGCAGTTGGGTGTACCGGCGGTCAACATCGAAGCACCGCCTTTGCCCACCGCCTAGCCCAAGACTTGAAGGGCGACTGGGTTGTCAATGAAAGCCATCGCGACAAAGATAGACGTAAGGAAACGGTGAACCGCTCATGAGAAAGCCTAAAATTACAGTGATTGGTGGCGGGACCGGGATTCCCGTTATCCTCAATAGTCTTCGCTCGGAAGATGCCGATATTACAGCCGTGGTCACCGTTGCCGATGACGGCGGGTCTTCGGGAGAATTGCGTAGCGCCATGCAGTTGACACCTCCTGGTGACCTTCGTAATGTACTTGTAGCAATGAGCGACATGCCTAAGTTCTACGAAAAGATTTTCCAGTACCGTTTTGCTGAAGGAGATGGTGATTTTTCTGGACATCCGCTTGGCAATCTTATCATTGCAGGTATTTCAGAGATGCAGGGCTCAACTTACAATGCCATGCAGATTTTAACCAAATTCTTCCATATCACAGGTAAAATCTATCCATCGAGTGAACAAGCCTTGACGCTTCATGCAGTCTTCAAAGATGGTCATGAGGTCGTTGGTGAGAGTCACATTGCTGATTATAAGGGAATGATTGACCATGTTTTTGTGACTAATACTTATAATGACGATACGCCAAAAGCCAGCCGTCGTGTGGTAGATGCTATCATGAACAGCGACATGATTGTGCTTGGACCTGGTTCGCTTTTCACCTCTATTTTGCCTAATCTGGTTATTCCAGAAATCAAGCAGGCGCTTTTGGAGACAAAAGCGGAGGTGGCTTATGTTTGTAATATTATGACTCAGCGTGGCGAGACCGAGCATTTTACGGATGCCGACCACGTTGAGGTGCTTAACCGCCATTTGGGGCGGGATGTCATTGACACGGTGCTGGTTAATATTGAGAAGGTGCCGGAAGAATATATGGAAACCAATGATTTTGATGAATATTTGGTTCAGGTTGACCACGATTTCAAAGGTTTGATGAAGCAGGTCAAGCGCGTGATTTCATCAAATTTCCTTCGTTTGGAAAAGGGCGGAGCTTTTCACCATGGTGACCTAGTGGTTGAAGAATTGATGGACTTGGTAGGTAAGCGTCTATGAGTTTCACCGTCACCGTCAAGGAAGAATTGTTAAATCTGCCAGATGTGGACAAGGATGAACTAGCTGCCATTATCAAAATGTCAGGAAGTCTCGGACTGACTAGTCAGGGATTGACACTCTCAATCACGACTGAAAATGCTAAAATTGCACGTCACATCTACAATCTGCTGGAGTCAAATTATGACATCCAGCCAGAAATCAAGTATCATCAAAAGACCAATCTCAAAAAGAATCGTGTTTACACTGTTTTCATGGACAAGGATGTTGAGACAATTTTGTCTGACTTAAAGTTGGCGGATTCTTTCTTTGGGATTGAAATTGGGATTGAGCAGAGTGTCTTGGAGGATGATGAACAGGGGCGGTCTTATCTTCGTGGCGCCTTTTTGGCAACGGGAACAATTCGCGATCCGGAATCTGGTAAGTACCAGCTGGAAATCTTCTCTGTCTATTTGGATCACGCGGAAGGGCTAGCGCAGCTCATGCAAAAATTCATGCTAGATGCCAAAGTGATTGAGCATAAAAATGGAGCAGTGACCTATTTGCAAAAGGCTGAGGATATCATGGATTTTCTCATTGTCATCGGGGCTATGAAGGCTAAAGAAGCATTTGAGGAAGTCAAAATCATGCGCGAGACCCGTAATGAGGTCAACCGAGCCAACAATGTCGAGACAGCAAATATTGCTAGGACCATCACCGCCAGCATGAAAACTATCAATAATATCATTAAAATCATAGATACCATTGGATTTGACGCCCTCCCTAGTGACCTTCGTCAGGTGGCGCAGATTCGAGTGGCTCATCCAGATTATTCCATCCAACAAATTGCAGATAGCTTGGAAACGCCGCTGACTAAGAGTGGGGTTAACCATCGCTTGCGCAAAATAAATAAAATTGCAGATGAATTGTAAAGTTCGGTTGGCATTACAGCTGAACATTTTATATCAAAGGAGAAAATAATGGCTTGTACAACAATACTAGTCGGTAAAAAGGCCTCTCACGATGGCTCAACCATCATGGCACGTACCGAAGATTCACAAAATGGGGATTTCACCCCTAAAAAATTCATCATGGTTAATCCAGATGACCAACCACGTCACTACAAATCAGTCCTATCTAGTTTTGAAATTGATTTGCCTGATAATCCAATGCGTTACACATCAGTTCCAGATGCTCTTGGGACAGATGGCATCTGGGGTGAAGCGGGTATCAACGAAGTCAACGTCGCCATGAGTGAGACAGAAACTATCACGACCAATGCGCGTGTGCTAGGAGCTGACCCGCTTGTTGCCTCAGGTATCGGTGAAGAAGACATGCTGACCTTGGTTCTTCCTTATATCAAGACAGCGCGTGAAGGTGTTGAACGTTTGGGGGCTATTCTTGAAGAATACGGTACCTATGAATCAAACGGCATTGCTTTTGCAGATACAGAAGAAATCTGGTGGCTAGAAACCATCGGTGGTCACCACTGGATTGCCCGCCGTGTACCAGACGATGCTTACGTTACTAATCCAAATCAGTTGGGGATTGACCATTTTGAATTTAACAATCCTGATGATTATATGTGCTCAGCTGATTTACGTGATTTTATCAACAAGCACCATCTTGATCTAACTTATTTCAATGAGCATTTCAATCCGCGTTATGCTTTTGGTAGCCAACGTGACAAAGACCGTCATTACAACACTCCGCGTGCCTGGGCTATTCAACGCTTCTTGAACCCAGAAATCGAGCAAGATCCACGTAGCATGTTCATTCCATGGTGCCAAAAACCTTATCGCAAAATTACCATTGAAGATGTCAAGTGCGTCCTCAGCAATCATTATCAAGACACGATTTATGACCCATACGGACCAGAAGGTGACAGCGTCAGCCAGCGCACTTTCCGTACCATCGGTATCAATCGTACTAGCCAGACGGCTATTTTGCAGCTCCGCCCAGATTGCCCACACGAAACGACAGGTATTCAGTGGATTTCTTATGGTTCTATGCCGTTTGGGACAATGGTGCCTTTCTTCACGCAGGTGTCAACAACTCCAGCCTACTTTGCCAACACGACAGCAGATGTTTCGACGGATAATTTCTACTGGATGAACCGCTTGATTGCAGGTTTGGCGGACCCTCATTTTCATCATCATGACGGCGACATTGAGGCCTATGTCGAAAAGACTATGGCGCAAGGACATGCCATGATTAACCGTGTGGATGATTTTTTGGAAAATGGCGGTGCGGTAGACTTTGAGGCGGAAAATCAGGCTATGAGTGACTTTGTTCAGGCAGAAACCCAAGCCCTCTTAAACAAGATTCTCTTTGATGCCAGCAACCTTATGACCAATCGATTTGCGGTTAGCGACTAATCTTCAAAAGCAAGTTCAGCAATGAATTTGCTTTTTTTCTTAAAAAAACCTTGCAAAATATTTTTGGTTTGATATAATTAACTGGTAAAACATTAACTGGTTAATGATAAAAAGGAGTTATCATGAAGAAGAAACTATTGTTACTGGTCAGCTTGTTGGCTGTCTTTATGACTTGGCAAGTTACTCAAGCAAAGCAGGCTTGGGCTGATAGTAAATTGAAGGTTGTGACAACTTTCTATCCTGTCTACGAATTTACCAAAAATGTTTTGGGAGACAAGGCTGATGTGTCCATGCTCATTAAAGCAGGGACTGAACCTCACGACTTTGAACCATCAACCAAAGATGTCGCAAAAATCCAGGATGCAGATGCCTTTGTTTACATGAATGAAAACATGGAAACTTGGGTGCCAAGCGTCAGCAAGTCTGTCAAATCAGACAAGTTGCAAATTGTCAAAGGTACAGGTGATATGCTCTTGGCAGCTGGCTCAAGTGAAGGGGAGCACGAGGAAGGTCATAAAGGACATCATCATGCCTATGACCCACACGTTTGGTTATCACCACAGCGCGCCATCCAAGTTGTGAAAAATATTCGTGATAGTTTTGCCAAAGATTATCCAGACCAAGCGCAAGCCATTGAAGCAAATGCTGACGCCTACATCAAGAAATTGGAAACTTTGGATAAGGAATATTCAAAAGCTCTCTCAAATGTTAAACAAACCAGCTTCGTCACTCAACACGCGGCCTTTGGCTACTTGGCGCTTGATTATGGCTTGAACCAAATCCCAATTACAGGAGTTTCAGCAGAAGCAGAGCCATCAGCTAAACGCTTAGCTCAACTCTCAAAATACATCAAAAAATATGACATCCGCTATATCTATTTTGAAGAAAATGCCTCAAGCAAGGTTGCTAAAACGTTAGCCAATGAAGCAGGCGTTAAAACAGCTGTTCTCAACCCAATTGAAAGCCTAACCAACAAGCAAATTAAGGCTGGTGAAGATTACATTTCAGTCATGAAAGAGAACTTGAAGGCTCTTCAAAAGACAACTTCTGTCAAAGGTAAAGCCATCAAGGCAGAAGAAGATACCAGCAAAACCGTAGCAAACGGTTACTTCAAGACCAAAGATGTCACAGACCGCAAGCTCTCTAACTGGACTGGCGACTGGCAATCTGTTTACCCATATCTTCAAGATGGAACCCTTGACCAGGTTTGGGATTATAAGGCAAAATCTAAGAAAGACATGACTGCCGCAGAGTACAAAGCATATTACACAACAGGCTACAAGACAGATGTTAACCAAATCACGATTGACGGTAAGAAAAACACTATGACTTTTGTTCGTAATGGTGAGAAGAAAACCTACACATACAAGTACAAAGGTTATAAAATCTTAACTTATAAGAAAGGCAATCGTGGCGTGCGCTACTTGTTTGAAGCCAAAGAAGCTGACGCTGGTGAATTCAAATATGTCCAATTCAGTGACCACGGTATTAAGAGTCAAAAAGCAGAACATTTCCACCTCTTCTGGGGCGGTGACAGCCAAGAAAAACTATTTGATGAAATGGATAATTGGCCAACGTACTACCCATCAAACCTTTCAGGACACGATATCGCTCAAGAAATCGTAGCCCACTAATCACAAGATAACAGGACAAAACAAGATCAGCCGTGGTCTTGTTTTTGTTTACAGGTGTGATTACAGAAATTTGGTATTTGTGATAAAATAAAGGCAATTAGAAGGAGGTTATTATGGCTTATATCGAAAAATAAAACAATCAACTGTTTTGGATTTGAAAAAAGAGGTGCCCGTTGAAGAAGAGCAAATTCTGTCTAGAACATTAGTGCAGCGTAAAGATTTGGGCATGACTATCTTTTCCTTGGATAAGGACCAGGAAATCGGTTGCCACAGCTCACCAGGAGATGCTATGGTCAATGTTTTATCTGGCTTAGCTGAGATTACCATTGGAGAGGAAATCTTTCAAGTAGCAGCAGGAGAGAGTATCGTCGTGCCAGCCAATGTTCCTCATAGCTTATACGCCATAGTATGTTAAGACATCCAATTTATTCGGCCATGTCAAGAATTTCTATCGGATTTGGCTTACTAGTAGGTACACCAAGCTCGATTTGTTGTTGTGTCATTTTACCCATTATGCAGTTAGTTTGGTTAAAATGCTATGAGGAGAAGGATTTACTGGCTAGATTTAAATCGGAATATAAAAATTATACTAAACAGACACCAGCGATTTTTGTGAAAATAAAAGATATTCACAAATTTTGGAAATTCTTATTAGGGAGATAATCATGGATGCTATAACTTTTCAAAATGTGTCAAAATCTTTTGGGAAAGTCACTGTCTTGGATGATATGTCTTTTTCTATTCCTCAAGGAAACTTAGTCTGTTTACTTGGACCGTCAGGATCAGGAAAGACTACAATTATGAAACTCATGCTAGGTTCTGAAAGGCCTAGTCAGGGTCGGGTAAGTGTTTTGGGACATCAACTTAGCCATAAAGATTTGTACCTATTTGGTGTGATGCCCCAATCGGACGCTGTTTACCTAGACTTATCAGGTTATGATAATTTATTATTTTTTGGGAAATTACATAAGTTAAAAGATGATATCCTGAAGGAAAGAATTCATCGTCTAGCAGAGCTGCTAGACATGTCTCATGCCCTTCATCATTTGGTTTCTACCTATTCTGGTGGCATGAAAAAGAGGCTCTCTTTAATGATTGCCTTACTTCATGACCCTAAGGTTCTTATTTTAGATGAGCCAACTGTTGGAATTGACCCCATTCTTAGAAAAAAGATTTGGAAGGAGTTTCGTTCACTTCAGAATCGGGGTAAAACCTTATTGATTTCGACGCATGTCATGGATGAAGTGACTTACTGTGATCATGCTATTTTGATTCGTGAGGGAAAAATCCTTGCTCAGGATAGACTAGAGACATTGTTAAAAGAGAGTGAAGGAAATATTGAGACTTTATTTTTAAAGGAGGGGAACTAATGGGCGCTACCGCTATACGTGTTATTAAGCAAATTATTCGCGATAGAAGGTCTTTACTAATGATTTTTATTGTCCCTCTATTGATTACGACTGTTTTATTCTTTCTATTAGGTGACAGTGATCCCAAAATGTCGATTGCCACAAATAGTCAACTCCCACAAGTGACAAAATCGATTGAGCATCATGCTGAACTAGCACATTATAAGGACCTAACACATGCCAAAGAGGCTTTGAAAGATGGGAGACTCCAGACTTATATTGATTACACCAAAAGTGGAGTAGAGGTATATTTTAAAGAGGATAACTCTTTATATAGCAGTAAAGTCCATACCATCTTGACAGAGTCGCAAGAAAAACTATCACCAGATTCAAAAATTACCAGTCACTTGTTGTATGGTAGTAATCTTGACACAAATTTTGAAAAGCTCAGTTACGCTTTAATTGTTGTTGTGGCATTTTTTCTTATTTTCCTGATTTCGGGAATTTCTTTTGTGAGAGAGCAAGTGCTTGGAACGTTGGAACGAATCCTCCTAAGTCCAGTCTCTAAAGTAAGATTGGTACTAGGTTACACACTGGGGTTCAGTATTTTTGGTATCGTGCAAGGAAATCTTTTATATGCTTTTACGAGGATTGCCTTGGATGTTCCTTTAAAAGGTAGCCTCCTATTTACAGAGTTCATCATTATTATACTTTCTCTCGCAGCTGTTTCGATTGGGATGTTTGTGGCCATCTTTGCCAATACGGAGTTCCAGATGGTGCAATTTATTCCTATCGTGATTATTCCGCAAATTCTATACTCTGGGATTTTACCAATAGATGGTTTACCCTACCACTTGGAAAATCTCAAGTTTATTATGCCGATCTATTATGGTGCAACCGCTCTGAAAAAAGTAGCTATTGACCAGATGAGTTTTTCAGCTATAGGTTACGATTTACTTGCAATGCTAATAATCACTCTCTTTTTTACAGGTCTTAATGCTCTTTTCTTGAGAAAATATCGGAAAATTTAATGTGATAGAAATAAGTGTAGCCATAATAAAAGAAAAATAACGACATCCATGTCGCTATTTTTTTTGGTGTCCATTCTTTATACTAGTGTCATAGCATTATAGAGGGGAAAACTTATGACAAATAAAGTTATCGACGCTAAAAATATTAGAAAGACATTTGGCAAATCACTTGCTATTGATGATATTAGTTTTTCGATTGCGGAAGGTCAAATCTTTGTTTTTCTTGGACCTTCTGGCTCAGGTAAAACAACGACCATTAATATTCTCACTAGACAATTAAGAGCTGACAGTGGTCAGGCTAGAATTTTTAACCAAGATTCTAGAAAACTATCTAGTCGAGAACTAGCCAAAATAGGATTGGTCAGTGATACTAGTGGTTTTTATGAAAAAATGACCCTTTATAATAATCTACTTTTTTATGGTAAATATTATGGGGTTGATAACTCTCACATTGATGAGCTGCTTAAAAAGGTTGGTCTATATGGGAGCCGTAAGACAGTAGCCGAAAAACTTTCTCTAGGGATGAAACAGAGGATGCTTTTGGCTCGTGCCTTAATCAATAAACCTAAAGTACTATTTCTAGATGAGTCAACTTCTGGGATAGACCCCTCAACCTCTCGAGCTATTCATGAATTGATTCTTGAATTAAAAGAAGAGGGGACAACTATCTTCTTAACGACACACGATATGAATGAAGTGACACTCTTATATGATAGTTTAGCCCTGCTAAATGAAGGAAGATTAGTAGAAACAGGCTCTCCAAGCAGCCTTCTTCAAAAATATAATCAAGATAAGCCTGTCAAACTGACTTATCAAGACAAGTCAGAGGAGATTCTGCCCTTTGATGAACTGGCTCGAGTTATGGAGGAGGTCATTGCGATTCATTCTTGCGAGCCAAGCTTAGAAGATATTTTTATTGAATTAATAGGAGGAAAATTCAATGTTTAGAAGATTTGTAGCTCTGCTCTGGTTGCGTTTGCAGATTATTCTCTCAAATAAGAGTGTGTTTTTACAAGTAGTTATGCCTGCAGGCCTTATTTATCTCTATAAATTTATGATGGATAGCCAATCAGGTCCGAAAGAGCAAATGGGAGTTGCTTATTTAATGATGTGTATCCCATTTTCTCTAGCATTAGCAGTGGGGAGTCCCATTCTAACTATTTTAGCTGAAGAAAAAGAGAAAAATAATCTCAAAACTTTATTATTGAGTGGTGTCAAAAAGGTAGTGTAAAATAAGTTGTGTAAACACAAAAAGGAATAAATCCGTTATAGTAGAGTTGCAACACATTACTAGAAAGAGATTTATTTCTATGACTCAGTTTAGCACAGAATTGCTTAACTTCCTAGCCCAAAAGCAAGATATTGATGAATTTTTCCGTACTTCTCTTG
>OGEP01002658.1_pt1 | contig 15094 bp, 7 predicted proteins | sample 1570721 | NCBI WGS metagenome assembly OGEP01 (sample SAMEA2582131, study PRJEB24529) | metagenome | biome: Human gut stool | place: China | collected 2011 | reverse complement strand
AAAAAACAATTTCATTGCATCCTGTTACACAACGAATCTTGCGGATTGCGGCAGTGTTTGTCGTAGCTTTCGGATTAAGTTATGCAATGATACAGATTCTCCAAAAAGAGGATATAGAAATGCAGACAGTTTACGTGCCAGCCGGACAACGTACATTGGTGACACTTGCTGACGGAACTACAGTATGGGTAAATGGAAAAAGTACATTGACTTTCCCGAGCCATTTTTCTTCCCGTACACGTACTGTGGAACTTGATGGAGAAGCCTATTTTGATGTCCGGAAAAATCCGGAAAAACAGTTTATAGTTTCTACCGCTCACCAGTCTGCCATAAAAGTTCTGGGTACAAAATTCAATGTAAAGGCATACAAAGAAGCAGATGAGGTAGTTACTACTTTAGTTGAAGGGAAAGTTAATTTCGAATTCAACAACGCCAGTCAACAACCTCAGTATATTGTGATGGCTCCGGGACAGAAGCTGGTCTATTATTCTCATAATGGAAAGACGGAGCTCTATACGACTTCCGGCGAGAGAGAACTTTCATGGAAAGATGGTAAAATCATTTTCCATCAAACGTCATTACGGGATGCACTGGATATCTTGGCAGATAGATACAATGCCGAATTTGTCATACAGGAGAATGTACCTCGTGACGACTCATTCTCCGGAACATTTACCAACCGGAATCTGGAACAGGTACTTAACTTTATCAGTGCCTCCTCGAAAGTTCGTTGGCGTTATCTGAATAATAACGCAGATGCCGGTAAAGAGAAAATAAAGATAGAGATATTTATTTAGTACTAAAAGATAAAAACCTTAATTCCCAAAAACTTATTGCCATGAAAAACAAAGATCCCTAGCAACCAAAAAAAATACGGGATGATATTGGCCGTATCCTCCCGTATGAGCTTCAGTAATTGTGAACCTACTTGTTTCCCGACAAGTATAACTACCAATTTTCTAATTAAACTCGTTACAAATTTATGCAAAATTATTGTATCGTCCAATTTCTTGGAGGATTAAAGTCTATTAGACGGACCTTAAAGGAAATATCATTGGCTATGAAATTACTATTTATACTCCTTATTTGTTCAGCCGGACTAGCGTATGCATCAGATGGATATGCGCAAAAAACTTCTATCACTTTACGGGTTAACGATTGTACTATAGAAGAAGTGCTGCACAAGATTGAACGTGAATCTGGATTCAGCTTTTTTATAAATAGCAAGAATCTTAACCTTAATCGCCGGGTATCGGTTTCAGCTTCCGAAAAGAATATTTTTCAGGTGTTGGAACAGGTCTTTGCAGGTACAAATGTCGAATATAAAATATTGGATAATAAGATTGTACTGACGGCTAAAGAAACGAAAGTAACTCAACAAAAAACAAAACCCGTTGCAGGTACGGTAAAAGACAAGAATGGCGAACCGCTGATTGGGGTCTCTATTATGGAGAAAGGAACCACTAACGGAACCATTACCGATATCGACGGAAATTATAAACTTACTACACAGACTACGTCTCCTGTACTTGTGTTTTCTTATGTAGGTTATCAATCTAAAGATGTGCCTGTGACTGGGAATATCGTGAACGTAACCTTGGATGATGCGACTCAAGAATTGAATGAGGTTGTTGTTACAGCTCTCGGTATCCGTAAAGAGGCGAAAGCACTTTCTTATAATGTGCAGGAAGTATCTTCTGATGAAATAGTAGGAGTGAAGGATGCTAACTTTGTAAACAGCTTGTCCGGTAAGATAGCAGGTGTTGTTATCAATTCCAGCTCATCCGGTATTGGCGGTGGAGCTAAAGTTGTGATGCGTGGAGCGAAATCTCTTTCTGGAAATAACAATGCCCTATACGTGATTGATGGTATTCCGATGCCTTCATTGGATACGACACAACCCAAGGATCATTTTACTGGTATGGGGCAGTCGGGTGATGGTGCCTCTATGATTAATCCCGAGGACATTGAAAGTATGTCGGTACTCAGTGGTGCCGCTGCATCTGCTCTTTATGGAAGTGAGGCTGCAAATGGTGTCATTATGATTACCACGAAGAAAGGTACGAAAGATAAATTACGTGTAAGCTACGCCAATAACACTTCATTCTACAATCCGTTTGTAACTCCAGAGTTTCAGAATACGTATGGAGCCACTAGTGGTTCACTTCAAAGCTGGGGGCAGAAACTAGCTCAACCCAGTACCTACGATCCATTAGACTTCTATCAAACCGGTTGGAATGAAACAAATTCATTGACCATTAGCAATGGTAATGAGAAGAATCAGACCTTCCTTTCTATGGCTGCCACTAATGCGGAGGGAATCGTACAGAACAACACACTCGACCGTTACAATTTCACAATTCGTAATACGACTAGTATGCTGGATGATAAATTGCGTCTTGACCTTAGTGCTGCTTATATGAATGTTCGTGAACAGAACATGGTTTCTCAAGGTCAATACTTCAATCCGATTGTTGCTACTTATCTGATGTCACCGAGCTATAGTCTTGAAACCTATCAGTTGTTTGAAATGTATGATGAAAGTCGTGGCTTCAAGACACAATACTGGCCTTGGGGTAATATGGGACTTGGCATGCAGAATCCATACTGGATTACTAACCGTGATAATTTTATCAATCATAAAAATCGTTTCCTTGTTAGTGGTGGCCTGAGCTATGATATTGCCAAAGGAATCACTCTCGGTGCGCGTGCCAAGATGGACTATACTTCTGCGATCTATGAGAAGAAATATTCGGCTTCTACCGATGCTATTTTTGCACAAAAGTATGGTGCCTATTATAAGGCAGATGCTTCAACTCGCCAGCTTTATGGTGATGTGATGTTGAATATTGATAAATACTTTGGAGATTTTTCTTTGACAGGTACAGTCGGTGTAAGTATTCAGGATCTTGACTACCAGTATTATAGCGTAGGTGGTGATCTTAACTCTGTAGCAAATAGCTTTACACTCAAGAATCTTAATCAGTCGAATGCGGAATTCGATCAGGATGGTTATCACGATCAGACGCAATCTATTTTTGCTACTGCTCAACTTGGTTGGCAGAGTAAACTTTATCTTGATGTGACAGGTCGTATCGACTGGTCATCAGCTTTAGCTTGGACTGAAACAAAGTCGGTGGCATATCCTTCTGTAGGTTTGTCTGCTATTCTTACAGACCTGCTTCCTATTAGGAGTGATGTATTGACATTTTTGAAATTACGCGGTTCTTACAGTGAAGTAGGTAATGCTCCTACACGTTACATTGCATACCAAACCCATCCGTATCAGTCGGGGACTCCTAGTACAACTTCTACTTATCCGAATTCGGACATCAAACCCGAGCGTACCAAAGCGTGGGAAGTTGGTTTACAGTCACGTTTTTGGGGGGATAAGCTGGCACTGAATGTATCTCTTTATAAAACATCAACTTTCAATCAGCTGTTTAATCCTTCATTACCTTCTTCTTCGGGATATTCTTCTATTTACATTAATGGTGGTCAGGTAGATAACAAAGGTATTGAAGCAAGTCTATCTCTTAACCAGGCACTAGGTCCCGTGGAATGGAATTCAACTCTTACTTATACAATCAATCGCAACAAGATTAAGAAGCTCTTGAAACCTACTACATTAAAAGATGGTTTGTTGGTAGAACAAGATATGTTAGATTTGGACGGAGTGGGTAATGTAAAAACTCGTCTTTTTGAGGGTGGATCTGTCGGTGACCTTTATGTGACTGCATTGCGTACTGATGAACATGGATATATTGATGTTGATTATGTGAATAATACGGTATCTGTTGACGGAAATGCCGGTGAAAGAGGAGATGGTTGGATATATGCCGGAAATTCACAAGCCAAATATACAATGGGATGGCGTAACTCTTTCAGTTGGAAAGGATTGACACTTGGCTTCTTGATTAATGCCCGTGTAGGCGGGGTATGTGTATCTATGACACAAGCTTTGATGGACTCTTATGGAACATCGAAAGCTACTGCTGATGCTCGTGATGCCGGTGGTGTGATGATTAACGGTTATTTGGTTCCTGCTGCTCAAAAATATTACCAGACAGTAGGTACAGGTGCCGGTTCTATGTATGTGTATAGTGCTACTAACATTCGTCTCGCGGAACTTTCTTTGGGATATGATGTTCCTGTCACAAAACTTGTACCTTGGATCAAAGGCATGAATGTAGCATTTACCGGACGTAATCTTTTTATGTTCTATTGTAAGGCTCCTTATGATCCGGAGTTGACTGCGAGTACCGGAACTCATTTCAGCGGTATGGATTATTTCATGTTGCCGAGTTTGCGTAACCTTGGTTTCTCTGTTAAACTTAACTTCTAAAGAACTTTGAAGATGAAACAGATTTTGAAATATACAAAATTTATTAGCGGTGCATTCCTTACAGGAAGTTTACTTTTCACTTCTTGCACCGATCAGTTTGAAAAGTGGAATATCAATCCTAATGAAGTGACACCAGAGCAGATGACGTATGACAACCTGAATACTGGTGCATACTTTACTCAAATGGTAAAAGGGGTATTTATCGTAGGTAAAAGTGCGGATGGTGTAGGTTTGGGCGGAAGATACCAGATCACGGAGATGCTAACCGGTGATATCTTTGCCAGCTATATCGCCAATATAAACACATATAGCTACACCACTTATCATAATGACCACTATGCTCTCTATCGTGATTGGTATAATGCTCCTTTCAATGATGCATATACTAATGTCATGCAGCCGTGGAAGTCTATTGTCGAAAAGACGGACGAATCATCTCCGGCAAGAGCGATGGCTACTATTGTAAAGGTTTTAGGAATGAGTCGTATTACTGATATGTACGGCCCTATACCTTATAGTAAGTTCGGTACTTCTATTCAGGTGCCTTATGATAGCCAAAAGGATGTATACTATCAGTTTTTTGATGAATTGGAAGATGCTATTAAAGTGTTGACAGAATATAGTAATGCCAACTCTGCTAACTATATGGAACAGTATGACTATATCTATAGTGGTAACGTAGCCAAATGGATTAAGTTTGCCAACACGCTTCGCCTTCGTTTGGCTATGCGTATTTCTTTTGTGGATAAGACAAAAGCTACAGAAGAAGCTACTGCTGCCATTGGGCATAGCTATGGTTTGATGACTTCTACAAGTGATTCAGCCATTCTTCACCAAATGACTTCTTTCACCTTTACTAATCCATTGTGGGAAGTGAGTGAGAGTTTTCATGATATGCGTATGGGAGCCACGATGGATTGTTATTTGAATGGTTATAATGATCCGCGTCTTTCCAGATATTTCCGGCCGACAGTAAAGGATGGCGGTTATCATGGTGTAAGAAATGGTTTGACCGGAATATCAAAAGATGCTTATAAGGAGGCGGCATCAGGGCTTAATTTTGATGAAAATAGCAATATGCAATGGATGGATGCGGCAGAAGCTTATTTTTTGCTCGCAGAAGCGAAACTAAGACTTGGTCTTGGTTCGGAAACAGTACAAACATATTATGAAGAAGGTATTCGTACTTCATTTTCCTCGAAAGGTGCCACTGGGGCAGATGCTTATATTGCTGATAAAGATAGTCGTCCATTAGAGACATATACCGATCCAACAACCAATCGTGGAACATCAGTGAGCAGCTCTCTTTCTCAAAGAGGCATTGCCTGGGAAGAAGACGTGAGTGAGGAAATCAAATTGGAACGTATTATGATTCAGAAATGGCTCGCTCTTTATCCAGACGGACAAGAGGCATGGAGTGAAATGCGTCGTACCGGCTATCCTGGTTTTGTAAGAATTAGTTCTTACAATTATACGAATGAAGTCAAGAGCAATGAACTTATCAGTCGCTTGAAGTTCCCAACAACAGAATATTCCGATAACAGCCAAAATACGCAAGCAGCCGTATCATTGTTAGGTGGTGGCGGTGACATTGCTGGAACAAGACTTTGGTGGGATGTGAGGAGATAACAACAAGTCTAATAATAAACAATTAATCTGAATATGAGAACAATCAACTATTTATTGACTCTTATAGTAGGGATGGGGGGACTGATGGTCTCGTGTGATACGGATATCGAGTCAGAATCAATTCAGCACCCTTATACTTACAGTGACTTATATTATCAGAATTTGCGTGACTTTAAAGCGAGTGACCATGAAATATCGTTTGGATGGTTTGCGCAATATGGAGCACAGAACTCAATGGGAGTACGTTTTATGGGACTGCCGGACAGCCTTGATATTTGTTCAATGTGGGGAGGTATTCCAGCAAAGGAAAACACTGATATTTGGGAAGAGATACGTTTTGTACAAAAAGTGAAAGGAACCAAAATGCTTGCGGTAGCCATTACACGTATTGATGCAGAAACGGACGATCATGATTTTAAGAAAGCATATAATGAGGCGAAAGCAATGCCGGATGGTGAAGAACGGACAGCAGCACTCAATCGTTCTTTTGAGATGTATGCCGAGTATTTTCTCGATCAAGTGTTTTTGAATGATCTTGATGGATTTGATGCCGACTATGAACCGGAAGGGGACTTTTTGAGCGGTACTAACTTTGAGTATTTTTATAAGCATATGGCAAAGTATATGGGACCGAATCCTGACATAACTAAAGAAGAACGTTTGAAGCTTATTGAAGAACGCTACGGTAAGGAAATTGCTTCGCAGGAAGGTATCTGTGACAAAATGCTCAATATCGACCAAACCAGTGCTAATCAAATGGCCAGCCTTGTTCCGTATAGCAATTATTGTTTCTTGCAGGCCTATAGCGGTGGAACTGGAGCCGGTTCGTGGCCGGACGAAAAAGTTGTCTATTGCTGTAATATGGGTGACAATTGGCAAGGTACGATGGAGTCAATGTATAATCAGGCTCGTTATAAACCGGCATCGGGTAGAAAAGGTGGTTTTGGGGCATTCTTTATTCATCGTGATTACAATGTACACGAAAATAATCCGTACCCGTATAAACGTTTCCGTGAATGCATCCAGATTCAAAACCCTGCAATTCATTAATTAATCATTTTAATTAAAGAATAGAAATGAAGAATATAAAAAACATATTTTATGTAGGTATGCTGGCTCTTTGTACCATGAGCTTTACTGCATGCAGTGACGAAGAGACCTACGACTTTCCAGGAGATCCATATAATCATGTGTATCTTCAAAATAAAGGCGGTACTTTTACATTTGTCCATACTCCGATATCAAGTATTAGTACTTTAGACCTTACGTTACCTTTGTATTGTAACCATAGAGTGACATCTAATTTTATAGCTAAGGTTGAGGTAGATAATTCATTGGTAGCAGCCTACAATGAAGAAAATAATACAGAGTATGCAGAAATTCCTGTATCCTCATTGGTGATGGAAAATACAGAGATCAGATTCGAACAAGGCGGATTGATGTCAGTTAACGAATTACATATTACAACAAATGAAGCTATCAATGAATTACGTGACGTAAATGGATATTTAATTCCTATTAGGATTACTGCTGTGGAAGGAGAAAGTTGTAAAATAGTTGATAAGATGTCTACGACTTACGTAATTGTAAATGTAAAGGAAGATACTGATAATATTTATGATGATGCAGCTGACGAACTGGTGACAGGTACATTGGTAAGTGATCGTAGTGGATGGACGGCGATTGTTCCTGATGGTGCTGATGCTCAAGCTATGTTCACTGAAAGTGATGATTATTGGAGTGGCCGTGCCAGTGCTGCTGGAGAAGAACTTCCTGTTATTATAAACTTTGGAAAGTCATACACTTTTGATGGAATAAGTGCTTCATATTCGTATTATGGTTATTATACGTATGCAAGTTGGACAAAGAGTAGTAAAATTGAGATTAGTGGTGACGGAACAACTTGGGAGGAGGTAGGGATACTTTCTAATACGAATATCATTCAAGTGTTCTATGCTCCTGTTACGGCACAATATCTTAGGTTTACAGTGCCTGCTCCGTCAAGTTCTTGGTCGCGTGCGAGCTTTAGCTGTGGTAACTTCAATATTTATGCAAAATAATCTATAGAACGTTATGAAGAAATATACATTATTATCTCTATTTGCTTTGCTGCTCTGTATGACAGGCTGCAAAGAAGGACCGGATTTTGGTGATGCACTTTATGTGACGGGAACATTAACATCATCTAATGTTCGTTTTTTGGTGGATGGTCAGTCGAGTATAGGCCTCACGGTGACATCAACGACTAAAACTGATACGGATGTTAAGATTGTCTTACAGCCTAATCCCGAGCTAATTGATGAATTCAATGCGTCTACAGGTCGTAATTGTCAACTACCGCCCGAAGGAAGCTATACAGTAGAAGGTACGGAAGTTATTATTGATGCAGGTAAATCGCAATCTTCACAGATTAAGGTGAGTGCAAATTCTGATAAATTGCAGGAAGGAGTTTCTTATTGTTTGCCAGTATCCATTACTTCTGTAGAAGGAGGTGATTTAAAGGTACTGGAAAGTTCGCGTACTGCTTATGTGATGCTTACTAAAGTGATTACCATCAAGGCTGCTTATCTGGCTCGAAAAGGTTGTTTCGACATACCTTCATTTGGTGGGGAAGATAGTCCGGTAAAAGCACTTGGTCAAATGACGTTGGAGATGAAAGTGCTCCCTGTTTCCTTCCCGACTTCTGCTAGTAGTGCAAATGGTATTAGCTCCTTGTGTGGCTGTGAAGAGAATTTCCTTTTCCGTTTTGGCGACGGTGCGGGTAATCCTACTAACAAATTACAATTTGTGAAAGGCTCTATTGGTGCCGCTTCTCATCCGGACAAGAAAGATCATTACGAGTCTTGGGTGGAAAAAGAGTTTGAAACTGGGCACTGGTTGCACTTTGCTGCAGTTTATGACGGTCAATATCTGCGGCTTTACTTGGATGGCGAACAGATTCACTTTGTAGAAACCAGAAATGGTGGTACTATTAACTTGAGTATGGCTTATGATGGACATACATGGGAAGATACATTTGCTATCGGTCGTTCTGCGGGTTATGCACGCTTTTTTGACGGTTATATCAGTGAATGTCGTGTATGGAATGTGGCTCGTACTACAGCCGAACTTGAAGATGGTATTTGTTATGTCGATCCGACAAGTGAAGGCTTAATCTCTTACTGGCGTTTCGACGGTGAAACACAGGAAGACGGTACTGTGCTCGATATGACAGGTCATGGACACAATGCCAAACCGTACGGTGATATCACTTATGTAGACAATCAAAAATGCCCGTTCTAAAATAAGGGATAATTAGATTTGAATATTTACTGAAAGAGGCATCCTGTTTTGCGTAGTGGAATAGGGATGCCTCTTTTTCTAAAAACATACTCACTATGATAAAAACATATTTGTCTTTTCTTGTGGTAGTACTAAACACATTTATAGTGTTATTTGCTCAACAATCACGCGGCTTTCCCTATAAAAATCCGACTTTACCCGTAGAAACAAGGGTTGCGGATTTACTATCCCGTATGACATTAGAAGAGAAAGTCGGCCAACTCCTTTGTCCTTTGGGGTGGGAGATGTATAAAATCAAAGGTAACGATGTACTCCCTTCTGATAAATTCAAGCAACTTATAAAAGACAGAAATGCCGGAATGCTATGGGCAACCTATCGTGCCGATCCGTGGACAAAGAAAACATTAGCAACCGGGCTGAATCCCGCATTGGCTGCAAAGGCAGGAAATGCCTTGCAAAAGTATGTGATGGAGAATACCCGTTTGGGGATCCCCTTATTCCTGGCAGAAGAAGCACCGCACGGCCACATGGCGATTGGTGCAACCGTTTTTCCTACCGGAATCGGGATGGCTGCAACTTGGTCACCCCAACTGATAAATGAGGTAGGCAAAGCAATCGGCAAAGAGATACGTCTTCAAGGCGGACATATCAGCTATGGACCTGTGCTCGATTTGGCCCGTGATCCCCGTTGGTCTCGCGTGGAAGAAACTTTTGGTGAAGACCCTGTATTGACGGGTGAAATAGGAAAAGCGATGGTGGAAGGATTAGGTGGTGGAGATTTGTCACGTCCATACAGCACGTTGGCTACCCTCAAACACTTCCTCGCTTATGGTATCTCGGAAAGCGGACAGAACGGGAATCCCTCTTTTGCAGGTATGCGTGAACTGCATGAAAACTTTCTGCCACCATTTAGACAAGCTATCAATGCCGGAGCATTATCCGTAATGACTTCGTATAATTCGATGGACGGTATTCCTTGTACAGCCAATCATTATCTCCTGACCGAACTTCTACGGGATGAATGGAAGTTTAAAGGGTTTGTCGTTTCCGATCTATACAGCATCGAAGGCATTCATCAAAGCCATTTTGTTGCTTCTACAATGAAAGAGGCGGCTGTAATGGCCTTATCTGCCGGAGTCGATATTGATCTCGGAGGCGATGCCTATATGAATCTTATGGATGCGGTGAACCGGAAGGAAATAAGTAAAGAAATCCTTGATGCAGCCGTGAGTCGTGTACTTCGATTAAAATTCGAAATGGGATTGTTTGAAAATCCTTATGTGGATCCCGGAAAAGCGAAGAAAGAAGTTCGTAGCAAAGAATACGTTACTCTGGCACGCCAAGTGGCACAAGCCTCGATCACCTTATTGAAAAATGAACACTCGCTGCTTCCATTAGACAGGAGTATGAAAGTTGCACTGATCGGACCTAATGCCGATAACCGCTATAATATGTTAGGAGATTACACCGCTCCGCAGGAAGAAGAAAATGTAAAGACCGTATTGGATGGAATCAGAGCAAAACTTTCTTCCTCACAGGTGGAATATGTGAAAGGCTGTTCCATTCGTGATACCGTGACGCCTGATATTGAACAAGCCGTTGCAGCCGCCCAACGTTCCGAAGTCGTTATTGCTGTGGTAGGAGGCTCTAGTGCCCGTGATTTCAAAACCAGTTATAAAGAAACAGGTGCGGCTATTGCTGATGAAAAGACAATCAGCGATATGGAATGTGGTGAAGGCTTCGACCGTGCAACGCTTTCTTTATTAGGAAAACAACAGGAATTACTCAAAGCCTTGAAAGCTACCGGAAAACCATTAATAGTAGTTTACATTGAAGGGCGTCCTTTGGATAAAAACTGGGCATCAGAAAATGCAGATGCACTGCTGACGGCCTATTACCCGGGACAAGAAGGGGGGAATGCCATTGCTGATGTTTTATTCGGTGAATTTAATCCGGCAGGACGATTACCATTCTCTGTGCCCCGTTCCGTCGGACAGGTTCCGGTATACTATAATAAGAAAGCTCCCCAAAGCCATGACTATGTAGAAATGTCTGCTTCTCCGCTTTATTCTTTCGGATATGGCTTGAGCTATACCACTTTTGAATATTCAGATTTATATCTGTCAGCTCTGACACCACACTCTTTCGAAGTTTCATGCAAAATCCGGAACACTGGAAAGTACGATGGTGAAGAAGTTGTTCAACTTTATTTGAGAGATGAATATGCTTCAGTAGTGCAACCGTTGAAGCAATTGAAACACTTTGCACGCCTCTTTTTGAAGTGTGGAGAAGAACAGGAAGTGAAGTTTATTTTGTCCGAAGAGGATTTTGCACTTGTCGATCGGAATTTGAAAAGGGTGGTAGAACCGGGAACTTTCCAAGTAATGATCGGTGCTGCTTCTGATGACATCAGATTACAGACGAAAGTGGAGATAAAATAGGAGATACTCTCTATTCATCTATGAAACAAAAATATCAAATTTAGATCTCACAGTGATTTGCACCTGTTTTATTGTCAATTTGTCAATATAATATCTAAACGGATGAATATCAGGTAGCTACTGTCTGACAATAGCCACTGAAAACAGGCTGACAATAAAAGATATCAACTTCTATTGTCAGCCTTGTTTTTGTATCTTATAATATCTTTACTACCTGATAGACAGTACCTTTATAAGTATGTTTCGAGGCAATTCCGCACTTTTGAAGCATTCTCCCGAAATGATATACTTTGTTGTCGGACAATGAAATACCGCTTTTCTTCTTCAAGTAATTCAGTATTTCTACCGGAGTAAAGAATTCTCCTTCCTCTCCCTCTTGTGGAGCTCTAAAGTATTGATAAAACAGTTGGATCATAGCCGGTGTTTGTTCAAACTCACGGTTGTTCTCGGTCATAATCTGCTCGTCTTCACTATTAAACCAATAACGCTTACCATGAGAAATTTCGTGCATGGCTTGCGCGTAAAGCTGTTCATAATCTATCGGCTGTGTAGTGTCGATGTTTCCTGTCACTTCAATACAGATAAAGCGACGGCTCCCCGAAGGGTCGGTCAGCAAATCCTTCTGATTGCTTGTACCGATAAATGAAGCATACCGTTGTAATTCAAGCACCGAGCGGCCATGTGGTTTTCGAAGGTTAACCACCGGTTTTTGGAGAATATGTTTCAGAAACCCCTGTTGGGTCAGCGTAATCTGATCGAACTCATCAATATTGATCAGCGCAAAACGATTCAGATACAGTTCCGCATCCCGTTTCTGGCTGAAATCAATACTGTCCGTATAGTAAGCCCGGAGTGCAGGAGGAATCATTTCACGGCAAAAAGTAGATTTATGAGTTCCTTGTGCTCCCACTAATATAGGCGATGTACTATTGGCATACATTTTATTTACTCCCCTCCAATGCGAAACCATATTAAGGAACCAACGATGAAAAAGTAATTCCCAATGCGGATTATTACAGGGAACCCTGTTGGCTAACGCATGGATACGGTCTTTTCCATCCCAATGTGGCAGGTGAAACAGAAACTCCTCCAACGGATTATAGATAGGCACACGGTTGGAGTGCAAGTAACGGTCTATGTCCCTGTCCCATACACCGATTCCTTCGGATTGCGCATCCAGCATAATGCTGTTTTGTGCCCGTTTGTCGATGGGATGGAAATAGAACCGGAACGAGAAACGCTCCCGGTATTCCACCTCCCCGATTTGCGTATTGTAACGGAACTCATAACGACGGTTCATAAATTCATCCATTTGCAGGCTAAGGCGTTGCTCTTTGGTCAGACAGTTGCTTTTCGGCACTCCCTTACATTCCTTATATACGTTTCTTATCATTTCACGTACCAGCATTGGATTCTTTCTTTTGTTATAACGGATGATGGTGCGTCTGGTTGCCTCCTCTTCCGGAATGCCTGAGTAGTAGCAGTTCTCGGCAAGCGGGACTATTAATATTTGCAAATCATCATCCCGATGCCAGGCTTGGTCCATTTCTTCAAAGGTCTTTCGCAATGCCGCTTCATAAAGCAGTGCCACTGTATCCTCCGTATCATATCCCGGCAGGGCACGATTCAATGGCGATGCTTCTGTGCTCGATTTCTCATGATAAGTCATCTCGCCGGGCATACCGATAGGCTGTGAAAGATAGAAAGGAACAGGGGTGGGACGATAAATCAAGTCCGGATCATAGCTAAGACGTGAGAACTGTTCCAGTTTCGGCTCTTTTAGCAGAATATTGAAAGGGAGTTGAGGCTGATAACATTTGATGGCTAGACGATAGGCATGTGCCTGAAACACTTCGGCCTCTTCCGTCGTTTGCGGCAAAGTGCCGTCCGGTCGGGTGAAGCAAGTCCATATCTTGACACTTTTGCCGCTTGCTCCCATGAAAGCCAACATTGTCTGAGGAAGTTCGGCAGCCTTTTGCTTCACAATCTCCACTTCTGTTTTTCCGGCTAACGGACCGACGGTCAGTTCTACAATCCCATTGTAGGTTTTCATTTGTCTCACTCCGTTCACTCGTCCGAAAGCTGCGGCAGGAATCACTCGCGGCAATTTGCCAGTGAGTGAACAAGGTTCGTCGGGTAGAACAAAATGCAGGGCTTGGCGTAGTTCGGATACCGGGCGGAGCTTGGTCTCTCTTTTCATTTTCTCTATCAACAGGTCGATGTTTACCACACTTAATGCTTCCGTATCTCCATTTTCCCTGATTTGTGTAATTTTCATTTCTATTTATCTTAAATTTTATAGAGTTGTAAGTGTTTGTTTATAGGTTTCAAAGGTACGGATAAGGTACTTGTAAAACAAGCTATTTGGCTTTTATCATGATAAAGAATAAGCTTTTGGAGGATAAGAAGCGGATATATTTCCACTATCACACGGATGTATTTCCATTTGTGTGCCGATATAGTTCCGCTAAGGTATCGGTGTCTTTAGTTTGTCACGGCCGTGGTGAGATCTCTCCACGTCTGTGATGAGTTCCTACCACGGCTGTGGGAAGATCTCACCACGGCCGTGACAAGTTGGCAATGTCGGTGCATTAGTATAAATGAATAGGCTGACAATAGAAGTTCTAGCTTCTTATTGTCAGCCTATTGTCAGGGCTTATTGTCAGCAGGTAAGCGGTTGATAATCATTGCACTATTCAAGAAAAGACGTCAGCTGACAATAAAAACCTTCAAATTAATATGTAAACCTAAAACCTAATGAAACCTTTCTACTTGTAATCATAATCTTTAATAATATAATAGTGCGTTGTGCTTGATTTTACTGTGGCAAAGATAAGTCAGAAAGATAAAATAGAAGTGTAATTTTGTTTCATATATGGTATACAAATGATTCATTGAACCAGGATTTCTATTAATTGGTCAGTTTGTATCATTGTTCACAAAAGAAATCCTCCTTCACTTGCCTAAAGACAGTTGAAGGAGGATTTTATCGATGAATAGGGCTTTTTTACCTATTTCTCATCATTCTTACGAATTTCTACGCGACGAATCTTACCGCTGATTGTCTTCGGAAGTTCATCGACAAATTCAATCACACGCGGATACTTATAAGGAGCGGTCACTTTTTTTACATGATTCTGCAATTCCTTAATCAGTTCTTCACCGGCACGGGCTTTGTAGTCTTTCGAAAGAACAATCGTAGCTTTTACTACCTGTCCGCGAATCTCGTCCGGTACACCGGTGATAGCACATTCAATGACTGCCGGATGTGTCATCAAGGCGCTTTCTACTTCGAACGGGCCGATACGATAACCGGAACTTTTGATAACATCGTCCGCACGGCCTACAAACCAGAGATAACCGTCTTCATCTTTCCAGGCAACGTCTCCGGTATAGT
>OGEP01002652.1_pt1 | contig 15140 bp, 7 predicted proteins | sample 1570721 | NCBI WGS metagenome assembly OGEP01 (sample SAMEA2582131, study PRJEB24529) | metagenome | biome: Human gut stool | place: China | collected 2011 | reverse complement strand
TGTCATTTACTTCATTTACCTTATCAGCAAGTACATTCTCACTTCCATCTCCTAGCTTCTCAATTACTCTTGCATAAGATGTCTTAATTCCACCAGCCTTGCTTCTAATTATATGTCTATCAACTACATATCTTCTTGAGCCTATTTCAAATTCATAACTTATTTCTGCCTTTTCAGATAAACTATTTATGTATTCCTTTGTATTTCTGGCTATACTTCCATAAAGAGAAAGTGTTATCGCATCTAAAATTGTAGATTTTCCACTTCCGGTTTTTCCAAATATCCCAAAAAGACCTCTTTCTGTCAGTTTTTCAAAATCTATAGTCTGCTTATTGACATAGCTGTTAAGACCTTTTATTTCAAGTTTTATCGGCCTCATGCCTATTCTTCTCCCCCTTCTTCACCCGCTATTTTCATAAACATATCCATTAACTCACCTTTTGGCTCTACACCTTTATTAAATGTGTAAAAATCTCTGAATAGTTCAGCCATAGATTTAGTTTTTAAATCTACAGTTTTTTCTTCCTGCTGATATGTTATTACAGGTTTAATTTCTATTATATCTGCTAAATTCTTCTTCATAGCTTTTATATCTTCTTGGCTTATTATTTCGTCTGTTTTTATTTCAAAATAAGACCACATACTTCTTCCCCGATTTTGCTCGCATATATCTAATGCCTCTTGAACTCCCCTACATTTGAATAACTCTATAGGCTTATAGTTATTAAACATTATATCTTCAAGTTTGGGTTTTTCATTTGGATGTATTTCTACAATTTTTGCACCCTTTGCATATACCCTTTCACTTTTACTGTACTGAAGAGGAGATCCAGAATAATAAGAACATCCTAATTCAGATGCCTTTTGAGGCTTATGAAGATGACCTAGCGCAACATAATTTGCTTTATCTGGTAGGTCTTTTCTTTCAACTAAAAGGCTCCCTCCAAGTTGTATAGGTCTTTCAGAATCAGAACTTTCCCCTCCTACAACAAAAAGATGAGATACAGCGATATTTATACTATTCTCTTCAAAATCTTCCTGTAAATCTCTAAATATCTGACCTATTTTTTGAGAATAAGTCTTCTGTCTATCCTCATCTGTTTCAGCCTCAAATGCATCATTTAATCTTTTTTCACTAGGATATGGAAGAGTAAGTACATTTACTTTTTCCCTGTTTATTATTAATTTTGTCATTCCTTTTTTTGCTTCTACTATCTCAAATCCTTCAAATTTTCCAGTTGATGTTTTGCTTAAAGGATTTCCAAATAGCAATATTCCCTGTTCAAAAGCAAGTGGAGATGCAGCCTCTATTCTCTCTGGGCTATCGTGATTCCCCGCAATCACAACTACACATCTTTTTCCATTTGCTGCTATTTTAGATACAGTAGAGTAGAATAATTTTTCTGCTTCTGCAGATGGATTTGCTGTGTCGTATATGTCCCCTGCGATTACTACCATATCAATATCATTATCCTCTACTATCTTAACAAAATCAGAACAAAACATTTTCTGTTCCTCTATTCTCGAATGACCTTCTAAGTTTTTACCTAGATGCCAATCCGATGTATGAATAAATCTCATAATTCCCCTCCCTTTCAAATCATTATTTTCAAACTAGCTAAAAAATAGCCTATGTATCTATTCTAACAGATTCATCTACACCAAATAAATATATATACTGTTCTTTTACTTTTTTATCTGTTATTTCTTCAATTACCTTTGCATAAATCTCAAGCTGCTTTCTATATCTGTCCACAACTTCTTCTCTATTTTCTTCATTCACAAAATCTGTTTTATAATCTAAAAGTACAATTTCTCCATTTTCTTCAAAGTAGGCATCAATTATACCTCTAAGCATTATACTCTCATCGTAATCAATTCCTTCTTTTGCAAATAAATTCTTCATATTAATCTCTGTATAAAATGCTTTTTCTCTTCCAACAAAGTCTGCATTTTTCATTCTAGTTCCAAGATCTGATTTAAAGAATTTATAAATCTTAAATGGATTAACTACATCCGCTTCCTTCTGAGTTATTATTTCTTTTTGTACAAATTCTTCAATCTGATTTTTTATTTCATCGATTGTATTTACTTTATCCATATTGATTATTTGCATAACTAGGTGAACTACACTACCTCTATGCGTAGGACTTAGTTTCTCATCTTTATTTTCTTGAATAAATTTAGGTCTTTTTATCTCTGTTTTTTTATTATTTATACCTGATTCAATTTCATTAATATCTATTTCAAGATTATCTTCTTCTCTTTCAAGATTCCAAAGTCTCTTTATTTCAGTAACAGATATACTTCCAGATTTTTCCACGCTCTTTTGATATGGATATTTAAAATCTAATCTAGTTCTTACTATTTCGCTGTAATCAACTTCTCTACTACTTGCAAGCTCTTCTCTTAAAACATCAGCTAAATTTATTTCTTCTTCATCTTCACTTGAAAGTGTATAATCTTCTCTTTTGTGAATTTTAAACTTCCATTCAGACTCATCATTTTTTTCTACTATTTCAGAATCAAGTGGAAATATTCTTCTAGCATCTTTATGAGCTATTGCAACAGACATTATCCAATCTAAGAATGATGCAGATTTTAAAAGATTATATCTATCTAATTTATTATCCTTTGTCATTTTTTGAGAATTAGATGCCCATTTCTGTAAATTCTTTTCAACATCATTTACAGCACCTGTTATTATCAATTTTTCCTTTGCTCTAGTAAATGCAACGTATAATACCCTCATTTCCTCAGAAAGCATCTCAACAACCATTTGTTTTTTCATAGCCTCTTTCATCATTGAAGGGTATGATAATCTAGTTTCTAAATTTACCACCTGTGGTCCATATCCAAGTTCATGGTGGTATAGTATTCCTCTGTTCATATCCATTTTATTGAATCTTTTTCCCATTCCTCCACAGATTACTATCGGGAATTCTAGACCTTTACTTTTATGAATACTCATTATTCTTACGACATCTGCATTTTCAGATAATGTCTTAGCTTCACCCATATCACTATCAGATTTTTTTAATTTTTCCACAAAGTTTATAAAGTTGAATATACCTTTAAAACTAGTATCTTCAAATTGTTTAGCTCTTTCAAATAATATTCTTAAGTTAGCCTGTCTTTGTTTTCCTGCTGGTAAAATCGCTGAATAAGCGTAATATCCTGTTTCATTGTATAAATACCAAAGAAGTTCATCTGTACTAAGATATGAGGATCTTTCTTGGTAATCCTCTAATCTATCTAAGAAATCTCTAACCTTTTTATTATCACAATCGTCAAAACTTGAATATATTTTCATAGCCTCATAGAATGATACATTTCTATTCACTATTCTTATATCTATAAGTTCTTCTGGAGTAAAGTTATAAATTGGAGATTTTAAAACTGCAAGTAATGGTATATCTTGCATTGGATTGTCTATTACTTTTAATAACGAAACTATTGTCTTAATTTCTATAGTATCAAAATATCCAGTTCCAGTATCTGCATATACTGGAATATCCATATTTGTAAACTCTTCTGTTAGGACACTTGCCCAGTTTGATGTAGCTCTAAGAAGTATGACTATATCCTTATACTTAGCCTGTCTATATCTCTTTTCTTCCTTGTCGTACACCATCTGTATTTTTCCATCAGAATCTTTTCCGACAATTTCTTTAATTATCTTTCCTATTGCTCTAGCTTCAATCTGAATATTATCTAAATCCTCTTCCTCCTCAAGCTGCTCGTCGGTTAAATTTTCATTTGCCTTCTTTTCAATTATATGAACATCGCAACTTCCTCCGACTATTGTATTTTCTTCATAACATTCTTCAAATACAGCACCTGGATTTAGTTTTTCATCGTCATTATATTCTATCTCTCCAAGTTCTTTACTCATTATATTTTCAAATATAAAATTGACTGCATCCAATACGTTTTTTCTACTTCTAAAGTTTTTATAAAGCATTATTTTTCTTCCATCTTTATCTTTTTCTGTAGAATATGTTTCATATTTATGCAAGAATATTTCAGGTTTAGCCTGTCTAAATCTATAAATACTCTGTTTAACGTCCCCAACCATAAATCTATTAGGCATTTCTTTATTTGCAATACTGCTTAATATAGCTTCCTGAACTAGATTACTATCCTGATACTCATCTACAAATATTTCCTTAAACTCTTCACTATATCTCTTGGCTGTTTCTGACGGGATTTGGCACCCATTTTCGTCCTCGTCGACCAATATTTCAAGTGCAAAATGCTCTATATCATTAAAGTCAATTATTCCCTTATCTCTTTTAGCTTCTTCAAACTTTTTCCAAAACTCTAATACAGCATCTGAAATAGCTCTAACTATAGGATAAGACATATCTATTTCTTTTTTTATGTCTTTTGAATATCTATTTTTATACATTTCTACAACTTTTTTCATACTTTCTATAGCTTCTTTTCTATACTCAGTTGCAATCTTCCAAGCTTCTCTCATCTCATCTGGATCATCTTTTTTAATCTTCTTACCTTTTCTGTAATCTTCTGGATAGAATTCTCCTATAGCCTTTATAAAGTCATCCCATCCTTTATCAAGACTATTGTATACTACATCAATTCTTTCTGATTCAGTTATTATCTTTTGTATATTTTCTATTTGACCTAAATATGGATGTACTGTAGCTAATGTTTTTTCCATATTTCCAACTATATCTTCGATCTCTGTTTTTACAGAGTTTATTACTATTCTTCCCCATTTAGAAGATGTAAAATCAAAATCATCGTCTACTAAAAATGCATCTGCAGATTCATTTAGCCATTTTTCAGGATTTGGAAACGACATTGCAAAGTTGTATATAGACATAATTAAACTTTGAACTTGATTATCTCCATTTCTCTCTGCAAAACTGTCTATAAGTTTTAAAAATCTTTTTCCTTTTTCTGAATTTTCATCTCCAAGATATCCCTGCTCATACAGTTCCTCAAATACCTCATCTATAGCTTCTTGAGCTATAAGCTGACATTCTGTAGTGTCACCAATTCTAAAGTTTGGATCCAATGTTATAAGGTGTATGTTATTTTTTATAACATCTAGACAGAATGAGTGTATTGTAGTTATATTTGCTTTATTTAAGAATAAAATCTGCTTTTGAAGATGCTCAATTACATCTTTTTTTTCTAACTTAGTAGCTTCTTCTAAGGCTTTTGATACTGCATCGGCTATTCTTTCTCTCATTTCAGATGCTGCAGCATTTGTAAAAGTAACGACAAGCAATTTATCTATATCTACTTTTTCTTCTGTATCCAGTATCATACTTATAATTCTCTCAACTAAAACTGCTGTCTTTCCTGAACCAGCTGCAGCAGATACTAACAGGTTACCATCTCTATGGTCTATTACCTCTTGCTGTTCTTTAGTCCATTTTGTACTTCCCACTACTTCACATCTCCTTCCATCATTTTTATAACATCATCGCTTGTTCTATTAGGTATCACCTTATAACAATTGTTTTTAAGTGCTGTATCAAACTGACAAATAGATGAATAACTACAGAACCGACAAGAATCTTTATCTTTTGATTTTTTAGGCTCTATTTTTATATTTCCGCTCATCATATCTGTACATAAATCTTTTATAGATTTTTTTATGTATGCTCTTATAATTTCAAATTGCTCGTCTGTAACTCCAGCAGTACCTTTTGAGAGAGAGCCATCTTTATTTCTAGCAGCTTTTATTATTTTAGAGCTACTTTTTGGCTCTTCAAGTGCTTTATCCATATATGAAAGTATATCTAAATCTTTTATAAGCATTCCTTTCATTTTAAACGATTCTATAATCCGCCGCTTAACCTCTTCATCATCCACAAGCGTACTTCTAGAAATTATAGGATTATCCATTCTACTGTATAACATTGCAGCTGGTTTTATTGGAATATTATCCGGTATTTCACCGCCTTCTAAAATTGCATCCATATATACCAGTAGCTGTAATTGTAGTCCATAGTATACATCGTTTAAATTGATATCATTTTTACCCCATTTGTAATCTACTATTCTTACAAACTCTTTATTTTCTTCGTTTACATACTTATCAATTCTATCTATCTTACCTATTAACTCTACTATTTCATTTTCTTTGTACTCAACCTGTATTGAAGGGTATTTCCGTTTTTTACCAAATTCAACTTCATACTCATCTGGCTCAAATCTTCCCTGCTTAATCTGATCTGCTATTATTTTTATAGAAACTGTTATAAGCACTTTTAATCTATGAGCAAGATATTTATATTTTGGAGAACTTTCAAGTATAAATCCAGGTATTTTAGCTATTAGCTCGTCTACTATTTCTGATACTCTAAGCTCTATATATTTATCATCTACCTCATGCCAAGTTATTCCGTCTTTATGCATAGTTTTAGAATAATTTTCTATTACCTTATGTACAAAGCTTCCTACATCAGGTGCTGTAAATAGATATTCTTTTCTATCCTTTGCCTTCATTCCATATTCTATGAAATATGCAAATGGGCAACTTGCATATTTTTCTAATCTCGATACACTTATAGTCTTTGAATTATAAAGCTCTTTTATCTTTTCCTCGTCTACATATTCAAATTGATTTGTAAAGTCTATTCCTTCAACAATTCTTTTAGTTATATCATTGTATCTATCGTCATTTAGATAGTATTCGTATGTATCTTTCCAAATATCAGATATTCCATTTTCAAAATCTTTATCTGCAGCTTCTTTTATTTTATCTACCATTGTATTGAAAGTAGGTATTTTAGAATTTACTTCTTTTAAATCATCTTCCTCATACACACCTTCTAAGAAATAACTTTTTATATCTACATATTTAAATAATTTTTTAATTCTAGATATTATTATAGATGCTCTTTGTGTTTTTCCCTCGCTATCAGCAATAGGGTAACTTACATTAAGTTTATCTGATGTTGCAGTTATAGCCTTATAAACTAAAAATTGTTCTTCAAACACCCTTTTTCTACTGTCTTTATCTAGCTCCACATTCATATCAGATAGTTTCCCTCTATCTGAGTCAGAAAGAAGTCCATTCTCTTTTGAAGGCATTGGGAATACTCCATCTACAGTGCCAATTAAATACAGGTGCTTAGTATTTGGATTGTTCATTCTGTCTACTTCTGTTACTGTTACCTGGTCTATACTAGGTGGTATAGTCTTTAACTCGTACTCATCAAGTGCAATATTTACTATTCTTATAAATCTCTCTAGAGAAATTTTTTCATTGCCCATAATCTCTACAAGCTGGTCTAATAAATCTGAAACAGTATTCCAAACCTGTGAATATCTAGCTGCAGATTCTAACATACCTTTTTCTCTAAGCGTATCTATTGTATCTTCTATTTTTTCAATTATGTTTATATCCTCTAAAAACTCATACAGATATCTACAAATATCTTCAACTGTTTTTCTATTTTTAGAAGAGAGCTTCTCGTCAAATCTTTTAATAGGAGCAATTACTCTATTTTTTATATCATTGATTCTTTTCTTGCTTTCTAGTTCTTCTTCACTTTCTTCGTATTCATAGAATGAATTTGGTAGTCTATACTCCCAAACATCTTCAAACCACTTATTTCCTGATATTCCATTTGCTATTACATAGTTTTCAAGTAGACTTATTTCATCTTCTGTAAAATCTAATAGCCCACTTTTTAAATATCTAAACATTGTTTCATATCCGTATCTTCTCTTTTTCATTTCAAGTACAGATATAATCATTGTGATTATAGGGTTATTTTTCGCCTCAGATTTTTTATTAATATAGAATGGAATTTTGTACTCAGAGAATATAGATTTTACAAGAGATTCATAAGAATCTATATTTCTTGCAGCTATGGTTATATCCTTATATCTATATCTTCCATCTATTATATCGTTAGCTATTTCCTTTGCGATTTCCTCAACTTCATTGTATAAGTTTGAGTATTCTCTTATTCTTATTTTCTCTGTTTTCTTTTGATAAATACTATAAGGATATGAATTATAATATCTTTCAAGGTGTTGTAACTCCTCATTTCCTCTAAATCTCTTTATATTTTCGTTACAAAGATTTACATCTTTTTCTACCTTTATACCTTCTTTTTCGCATATATCTTTGATTCTATTGTATGTATTTCTAGTACTTGCAAAGTAGTCTGCGTATCCTGTCTTAAATGGAGAGTCCATTGTAAATAAGAATGTCGTACTCTTTGCTTTTTTCATGAGTTCTTTTAAAAGCTCGTACTGATTTGGTGTGAAACTAGTATATCCGTCAATATACAGATTCATATCATCTAAGAAACTACACTCAGCAATTTTTTCTGTAAGCATAACTACTCTATCGTGCATATCTACATAATCTTCGTGTAATTTTTTCTCAAATTCTCTATAAATTTTAGCTATATCTTTTAATTTCATAACTAAATTTTCAGGAAGAGTTTCTCCACTTTCTCCTATAATTTCATCTAGTCTGTCTGGAGTTATCATAAACTGCTTAAGCTCAGATATCATCTCTGAAATAGATGTTGTAAATCCAGGTTGTGTGTATGATTTTGAGAATAATTCAAGCTCCTTTGATACAGTTTCTATTGAATTATGAGTGATTATAGCCTTTCCTGCTGCATTTATCCCTATTTTTGATAAATTTCCACAGTATGAAAATACTAAATCAGACAATGTCTTTAACCCCATAGGTCTAACTCTCATATATTTATCCTTAGCCCCAGATGCAAACATATTACTTACTCTTTTTTCCATTTCATATGTGTATTGCTCTGGAATCAATATTATTATTGGAGATTTTTCTATTTCTGAAATAGCTTTTTCTTTAATCTCATTGAGCATATATTCAGTTTTTCCACATCCACTTCTGCCTAGTATAAATCTGACTCCCATATTACCCTCCTAATATTCTTCATATGCTTCTTCGTCAACATTGTTTTTATTGCACAACATATTGAATTCGCAGTACTTACAAGATTTTAAATTTTTTTCCTCAAAATCCGATTTTTTTATTTCATTTATAATACCTTTTATTTTTGTTTTGTCGTTTTCATACTTTTCTTCGCTATATGTTAGTTCTATTGGCTCTGAATAGTATTCAGGCTGATAGTAGTACATTCTAACTCTAGCTTTTTCTTTCCCATTTCCGTATATTTTAGGAATCGCTTCGTATGCAACAGCCATATAGACGATACTCTGCATTCTTTTTTCTAAATCGTTGTACTTTAGTTTTCTGTTTTCTGTTTTCCAATCCCATATATCTATAGAAAGCTGACCATTTTCTCTATATATTACAGCTAAGTCATATTTTGCAGTTAGTCTGCTTTCTTCATCTATTTTTATAGAAAGTCCGTACTCTGGCAGATACTCTCTATCTTCATAAATAGGTACTGCTTTCTTTACTTTTTCCAGCCATTGGTCAAATTTTTCATATTCTTTGTTTCCTGTAAATTTTCCTACAGGTATTCCCGAGAAATATCTCTCACACATTAGATGAAATTCTAATCCGTACTTCATGCTTCTGTAGTATTCCTCGTCGTCTTCCTTTTTCCAATTTAGCCCTTGTATGTATTTATACCCAAATTTTTTAGGGCAACTTCTAAATGTATTTAAAGCATTCTGGCTGAATTCAAATCCAGAAAAGTCCATTGTATTCACCTCTTTTACTGTTTAGCTCTTCTTTTTTGTACTTGATTTTCCATTAGTTTAAAGTATTCACTCTTTTCCTGCTTTAACGGATATTTTTTCTTTTTATCTTCATCGTTATTAAATACAGATGCAGATATTATAAGCATCTCTTTAGCTCTAGTTACACTTACATAGAATAATCTTATCTTTTCTCTTATTTGATCTAACTTCAATTCTATATCAAAATTTGTTCTTTCTAATCCATTTGTCAATTTTTCTATTTCAGATGCCACAAGAGCTTCAGGATTACTATATTTTTCCTTTAGGAAATATTTCTGACAAGGTAGTTTAAACTCTAAATCACTAGGGAATTGATATTTTGTGCATTTAAGCATAAATACACAGTCCCATTCCATTCCTTTTGATTTGTGGTTAGTGCATACTGTTACACTTCCTGGTGTAGGCTCGTATCCGTTGATATTACCTGTTATATCTAATATATGTCTAAAGCTACTGTTTCCTCTATCTTTTATTACATTTACTATATATTCAAAGTCTACATCTTTATCTTCTCTTTTAAGATATTTAACGTAAAATGCTACATATTCCGCAATAGCCATTTCTTCTTCTGTTATATCTAATCTATCCCGTATGAATAAAACCAATAAATCAGCTCTATTCCAAGAGTAATCCATTATTTCCTGAATTTTTTCTAATGCATTTTTAAGCTTTACAAATATACTGCTACTGTCGTCAACTATTCCTAGGTCAAGTTCATCAAATTTGTATATCAATTCATCCGTTGTAAATTTTTTGAATATATTTAAAAAGTCAGCCTTTCCTTCTTCACTTTCTTCTTTTATAAATGCAGTTCCTATTACATCCATTAGTTTGTCTATATTGTCGTTATCTATTATAAAGTCCAGTATATTAGCTATATCGTCTATTACTTTTCTCATTTTTTCAGAAGATGAGCTTAAATTTTCAAATTGTAAATCGTGTTTTTTTAACTCTGCAGCAATTTTATTGCAGTCGTTATTATACGGAGCTAGTATTCCTATGCTCTTATCTGGATATTTTCTTTTTATACCTTCTACAAACCTTATAGTTTCTCTTATTTCATCGTCAAAACTTCCTGCGCCTAACCACTTTGTATTTATTGTATAATTTTTTGGCTCTGGGTTTTCTTTGTATCCTTTGCCTTTTTCTACAGTTTTAATTTTCATATCTTCAAGTGCATCTCTACATTCTATTTCTGGTAAGCTGTTTTTTGTGTAGTCAACTAATAGATTTGCAAGCTCTAATATATCCTTGCTACTTCTATTTGACATATACATTCTGTGGCAACAGTCTGCACTCTCTATAAATTCTCTAAAGAATTTTGGATTTGATTCAGAAAATGTTCCACTTATACTTTGGTTTATATCTCCAACCCTTACTATATTAGGATTATCTCCACCAATAAGTTTTATTATTTTTCCTTGGATTTCATTTGAGTCCTGACATTCATCCTCAAATATATATTTATACTTCTTGTTTAGTTTTTCTCTAACAGCATCATCATCTCTGACTATTTTATGTGCATTTATCAGTAAATCGTCAAAATCTAAGAGTCCATGGAATTTAAGTCTTTTACAGTACATCTCATATATAGGTGCTACTATTACCATTATTCCTTTGTACCCAATTTCATTAACTCTTTCATTTAATATATCTGGAGTTATTCCATTGTATTTTAATTTACTTATAGATCTTGTTACTAAATCAAAAAATCCTTGCTTCCAAGTTTCTTCAAAGCCTCTAGCCTTCTCTTCATTTATTTTTTTAGTTTTTTTATCCTTTGCTTTTTCGTAATTTATGAAGTAGTAGAAATATTTTTTCCCCTTTTCTGTAGATAAATAGCTTTCTATACATTCATTTAAAATAATACTTCTTTGAGCATCGTCAGCAATCATAAATTCTTCATTTAGCATTGCTGATTCTGGATTTTCTTTTATTATTTTAGTTGCTAAACTGTGTATAGTCATAACTTCATATGAATTGTTCAATCTTCTAAGAGTGTCTTTATTTTTTCTTTTAATCTCGTTTATCTCTTCTTCTGATAAATTTTCTTCTATTTCTACATCTTCTCCATATTTTTCATTTAACAGTTTTTTTATTCTTCCTTTGAAGTTATTAACTGCGCTGTTCATATATGTTAATATTAGTATTTTTTCTTTTCCATTTATATTATTTTCTAGTAGTTCTGTTACCAATCTAGTTACTATGAATGTTTTTCCAGCTCCTGGAACTGCGGGAACTGCCATAGTACCAGATTTATACTCCATTATAGGAGCTTGATCCTCTCTATATGTTATTTTCCGCATATTTTACCTCGCTTGTATATTAAATTTCTTCTCTATCCATTAAGTTTATTATACTTGTGTACATCATACTTTCTGATAAATAACCATTTAAAGAATAATCACTCTTAAATGTATATACCTCTTCAGCTGAATCTAGCAGTGAATACAGTAGATTGTTCATATAGTATTTTTTTAACTTTTCTTCGTCTAAGTCTGTAAATATCTGTTTTTCCTCATATGATTTTCTAAGAACAATAGAGTTATTTATTTCTTTGGAAATCTTTGGATTCCACATATTATTTCCACAATCTGCCCAAAGCTGTATTCCTCTTTCTGATAGAGAATTTATATAATAGAAAGGAGTTGTTATCATTATCTTGTCTTCTCCTTCACTATTTTTTAAATCTCTAAATCCTATGTAATCTTTAGAGTATGTTTTTAAGATTTTATCTATTTCAAAATCTTTTATCACTCCACATTCTGCAGCTTCTTCTAGTTTTTCACATTCTGATATTACTTTTTTGCAAATATCTATATTTTCAATTCCATCTTCTAATGCTATAAGTACTTCTGTGTAAAATCTTCTCATAAATTCACTTCTTTTTAGATTTTTCTTTCTAGCAATGTAGATTTTTTCTATTATCCGGTCTAAGTTATGTACATTTTCCACAGAATTGTTTATATCTTTTATATCTATTTCGCTGTTTTCATTTTCTATATTTCCCAGGAAATTATCAAATGTTATTTCTCTACTCTCAGCATAAATCCTGTCAAGCTCGCTATTTTTAAGTATTGTAGACTTTAGTAGTGTTTCATTTTCTCTAAATATTTTATTTGCCTTGATTTTATTTATCCCCAAAATCAAGGAAATCATTTGTATATATTCCTCTGTTGAAAATTCTATTTCCGAATTTCCTGCATATAATGCAGCAATAATTATCAACAGATTTGCATATCTATGCTGAGATATTTTAAAGTCTGTGCTTGTGCTAAAGTATTTTACTCCCATTTTTTGAAGTCTATCTGTTATTCTGTTGTGTAGTATTCCTGATCCTGGAGGAATTATTATAGCTGTTTTTCCTATTTGTTTAGGGTTTTTTGTAATTTCTTCAATTTTATACAATATATCATCTATCATCTCTGTATAAAGTTGTGATTGGTAACATTCTTTTATTCTATTTGAAAACGGTATTAAATCTTTATATTTTGCTCCGTATCTTTGATGGTTCGCCAAATTTTTATTCTCTAGACTATTAGAAGATAATTCACTTTCTTTTGAGTAGTAGTCTACTATGTTATCTAAATCAAAATTGTACATTGCCGCAAAATCTGCACTTATATCTCCGTATATGAATATTTCTTTCCTTATATTTTTGAATACTTTTACTAATTCTAATTCTGAGTTTGATGTTTTTTCTATTGCATCTATTAATAAGTAATCATATCTTTTAGATAAACTTTTTTTATATTCTTCTTTTTTCAGTAACTTTTCTGTGTATAAGTATATCGCCATCGGTAAATCTATTGCAGATTTTTCTATAAGTTTGTCTGTATATTCTTTTATAATTTCATCGTTTTGAGTATAGGAAAATCTTTCTAAATTATCCTTATTTTTCTTTGTATAATATATTTTTTCTCCAGTAGAGTATATGTCTGTATTCATATATGCTGCTGATTTTAAGTTCGAGTATATGGATTTTGATATGTTTTCTGATGTTCCTGTTATATCTTCAAAGTATCCATATTTATATCTAAAGTTTTCAACCATTTCAGTTATTATGTATTCTGGCAATGAGTATGGTATATTATTTGGTACACCATTTACACTTTTTAATTCTTTAGATATCAGTGTCCAATATTTTTCTAGTTCTTTCATTATGAATGATATATATGTCAATATTTGTGGTTCTTCTATGTATGAATTTATATTTATACTGCTTTTTATTTTTTCGATTAGTTTTCCATCTGAAACAAGAAAAAGTATCTTAGAACACTTACCTGATTTTTGTTTGATCAGTTCATTGTATTTTTCAGATACTTTTTTTAGGTTTGTTTGTTTAGTTGTTATCTCTGCCATAATCTTCTCCTTTTTTGTAGAACATTAGTTCTTGATATTCTTATTATATCATTTTTTAGTGTAAGTTTAAAGTTGTATATTGTTTGTTATTAAATAAAATTCATTAGATGTTTTTTATAATTTTATTAATATTCTTTTTAATTTTTTTCTGATAATATAATATTGGAGGTGATTGATTTGAAAAATATAGTAATTACTGGTGGTTCTGGTGGAATTGGAAAGGCATTATGCTATGGGTTTGCCGATTTGGGTTATAATGTCCTTAGTCTTGATGTTAATAATTATAATTTTGATAGAAAAAATATACATACTTATAATGTAAATCTATCATCTGAAGATGAAATAAAGTCTTGCTTTAATGAAATAGTAGGTAAGTTTGGTCCAATTCATATACTTATCAATAATGGTGCTATTAGCAAGTTTAATAAATCTATTTATGATATTTCTGTTGATGAGTTTGATGCTGTTTTAAATACCAATTTAAGAGGTGCTTTTATATGCTGCAAGGAATTTATTTTAGCGAATAAGGGGCTTAATTTTGGTAGGATAATCAATATAGCATCTACTAGATATAATCAAAATGAGGCTGATTGGGAAGCTTATGGTGCTTCAAAGGGTGGAATAGTATCCCTTACAAATACACTTTGTGTTTCTCTATCTGGGAGTGATATAACTGTAAACTGTATAAGTCCTGGCTGGATAGAAACTGAGGATTATGATTCTTTATCAGAGTTAGATCATTCTCAGCATCCTTCTGGAAGGGTTGGAAAGCCCGATGATATTTTTAATGTGTGTGCTTTTCTTGTTGATGAAAAGAGCGATTTTATTAATGGTGCAAATATTGTTGTTGATGGTGGTATGACTAAAAGAATGATTTATTTTTAGTGTATTTTTATATAATAAAAGACCTTCTAGTTTTTTACTAAAAGGTCTTTACTATTATTTTTAATACTCTTCTTTGTCGGGTATATAAAATTTTTTCTGTAAATAAGCCCTCTATGGCTTAAACTACCGTTAGGTAGTATAATAAACTTAAAATAATTTATGAATAAATGGCTAACGCCCTTTAAAACATAATATTATTT